>Ga0316202_10000076_pt1 | contig 164698 bp, 167 predicted proteins | sample 3monrhotite_MG_FD_204934 | JGI IMG/M metagenome (GOLD analysis project Ga0316202, IMG submission 204934) | Microbial mat bacterial communities from mineral coupon in-situ incubated in ocean water Damariscotta River, Maine, United States -... | ecosystem: Environmental > Aquatic > Marine >... | reverse complement strand
GCTCTCAAATGCCACTCTCGCTAACCAAAAACAAAGGCCAGGGACAAAAAACCGCAACCAACTTAGGACCAGGTAACCAGCGCCAGTTCGTTGCGACAGGCCGGTTTTTAGGCCCCTCAGATGTGTTTGTCAAACCTAAAAATTCCAAAATGTTAAAGAATTTTCGATTTAATCAATTGCACATGGCGATATCGAGTGGGCCAGACCGATGAGTGTACTCCCGCAGCCCTTATAATGCAAGGGATCGGGGACGTGGACCGCTGACATACGATGATATAGATTTACCGAGATATTATTTCCAGTACTCGGCACGTTTTACAGGGGACCAAGACGCACATGGTGACAATGCTGAATAATAAACGCTCGAATCTTCTTATTTCGGCCATCGCACTGCTGGCATTAAGTGCCTGCGCGCAAGGATCTGGGCTTATTCCCAGCAGTCGCGCAACTGATTCGCCCGTTCAGGCTCAAGGTGGCGACACAAACGCCCCGGCAGCCCCAGAAAAAGCGTTCAACCGTTTTCCTGATATCCCCGTCCCGACCAAAGCCATCATGGACACTGATCGGACATTGGTGTTTGGCGGTGGAGAAAGTTGGTACGGTCAGCTGAGCTTTGACGCCAACCACAGCGCTGACGCCTTATTCGATTTCTACAAACAAGAGCTTCCTGCCTTTACTTGGCAAGAAGTGACCTCGGTTCGCGCTCCGATCAGCGTTCTGACGTATGAACGTCAGGGGCGCGTGCTTTCCATCCAAATCGAGTCGGCATCGCTCGGCGGGGCAAAAATCACGCTGACGGTCTCTCCCCGCGGGGGCGCTGCGCCGGTCATGAATTGAACGAGCTTTGAATAGCGCGCAAAAAAGCCGACGTGTCCCAAAGGGCCTCGTCGGCTTTTTCATATGCGTCGTGAACGCTGCGGTCTAACCGAAATTGATCGTGGTCGGCTCGCAGTACTGGCGTTTGGACTTGAGCTTCTTGCACACGCCTTTAGCCGCATTGTTGCTTGGCAAGGGCCCAGCCTTAAGACGATAGAACACCCCCTTGCTGTTGCCGAGGTCCACCCGCTCCACGCGGTGTTGCAGCCCCCCCAGCACCGACCCGAATTGCTTGGTCAGTTGTGCCCAACCGCGCTCGGCGGCCTTCTTCTGGCGATATGATGCCAAATGAACACCCGGCTGGAAGCCGCTCATTGCAGACTTCTTCTCCTCAGCCAGGCTTTTAGCAGGCCCTGTTGCCTGGGCCTTTGGCGGCACAGGTTGCATGGAAGATTCGATCGCCGCACGCTCTTTGGCGTACTCATCGGACGTGATCAGGTCGACACTATTGAGCATTTCAAGGCGCCGCACCGCATCTGCTGCGGCCATCAAACCTTGAGGTGGAGGCACCGGGTTGGCCACGGAAACGGGGTTCATCGGCATGAGCGCATCCAAAATCATAGACCGCTCAGCCGTGTGCTGCGCGGGCGAAAGGGCACGCATTTCCAACGCGCGTCCGATGGCCCGCAAGCGTGCCGAAATTTGTTCTACCGCTGGCACGGGCCGATCCAGCCCAGAGGCTGCTGGCGACGACGTCATCGGCAGCAAAGCCCCCTTGTTCACCTTACGGCGCACAAGAAACTCATCTTGGGTAATCAAGCCTTGATCAAGCAACGAGCGTAGAGTCTTGAACCGCGCCACAATGTTGAGGTCGGCATCCTGAAACAAGGGCTCTGCCTGGGCCATCTGCGGTGGCTGAGCGGGAGCCATCGTTGTCATGGTCATCGGGGCCACCGGGGCCATCTGAGACATAGGAGCTTGAGTGTATGTCCCCATCGGCTGGCTTCCCGGCATAGATCCTCCGGGGATTGGGGCGGGCGAACCGCTTTCCAACAAATGAATATTCACGCTGGCCAAATCGACAATCGGTTGGGTTTGCCGTCCAGCCCACACCAACAATTCATCGTTCGGGCGCGGTTGTAACGCGATAATGGATTCGTAAAGCTGGCGGGCACGGTTCGGCTGACCTGAATTTTGATACAACACCGCAAGCCCATATAAGGCGTGAACGTCAGATGGGTTGGCCCTCAACGCTTTTTCGAAATGTGATTGGGCGAGCACATTGTTGCCCTTGGCCAATTCGCCCAGTCCCAATTCTGCTTCAACGTTGTCTGCGTTAGCCTGCTCCGCCCAAAATTCCGGCTTTAAAACACCAGATTCTTCAATGGCAGTGCAACCGGCAAGGCCGGTCAGCGATAAGACAACGGTGGCAATACGCAAGTTGCGGTTCACTTTAGGCCCCCTTTCCGAGTTCATCCGGCCACGTTGCCCCAAACTCGTAACGGGGCGCACCGAATCACATCGGAATCGTATTCGAATCGTTCGAATAACACTACCGTGTGATCGTTAAAGGAGTCTTTCACAAAATATGGTGTTTTTGCGGGCCTATAAAAACCGATTATTTCTTTTTGTCGCCGCCCAGCAACTGCTGCATGCGCTGCTCATACTCTTCCATGACACGCCCACAACCTTGCGTTTGAGCGAACGGGAGGCGCGACATCACGCCGCTGCCCATGGATTTTCCGCCTTCGATGATAAAAACTTCGCTCACCATCTCTTTGCCGAATGCCTTGTTGACATAGGCCGCAATCAACGGCGATTGCTTCTTCAAGGCAACGGTATCGACCTTACGGTGCTTATCCACGGGGGCTGGGTGCTTAGAGAAATAATATAAAATTGCCTCTGCCGCGCGCGGTGCACGCTGACAAACCACCGCAGTGTCCTCAGCTTTTGGCACCGTCAAGATTGGGGTCAGAGGGCGAATTTGGGTCGTAAAGCTGCCCGGCTTCGTCTGAACCGAGGCCATGACGTGCTTGAGCTGAATATGTGAATTACCGCCCATATACTCGGCCTGCGCCGGGCTGGACACAGCCAGAACGCTCAACAAGGCACTCAACAGAGGCAAAACACGAAAACAAGCAATGAAAGGCATAATCAGTCTCTAGGGTGTCGGGGGGGGTAAGCTGTATTCGCTCCAATTGCGCGGAGCGCGCGTCCCCCTATTGGCGGATCAGGATTAATTTTGTGAACCCTAACACAGGAAAAACTATGACTCCATCCGTCTGAATGCAGACTGAATGCTTTTTTCACGCCGCTCAATCGGGGACGCGAGCTTCCCCCTTCATATAGAGGACGCAATGACCCGAAATTTTTACCCGCTCCCCATCCAAGACGCAAAAAAGATCCCCCCCGCGCTTGGAAACTTGGCGAGCATGAAAGCTTTCCTTTTTCAAACGCTTCGCCCAATAGGGCGCCAAGACCGTGTGAGCCGATCCGGTCACCGGGTCTTCGGGGATACCTTCCATCGGCGTAAAATAACGCGACACGAAATCGATACCCTCGTCATCACCGGGGGCTGTTACGATCAGCCCCTTGTTTCCCAACTGCACCAATGCGCCCATCACCGGCCTTAGGTTTCTGACAGCCTCGGCATCCCTCATAGCTGCAAGTTTCATCCCATTTGGCGCGGACAAAAATTCAAGTGCCGGCCCCCCCAGAGCCTGAGGCAACAGGTCGTGATGCGGCGCGGGCATGGGCTTATTGAGGGGGAAGTCCATAATCAACGCCCCGCCCTCTCCGCGCGACACAGTGAGAATGCCGCTTAAGGTCGTGAAGCTGACGACATCCTTCTTAACGCCGATTTCGTTGAACAGCACCCACGCCGAAGCCAGTGTCGCGTGACCGCACAATTCAATTTCCAAGGTCGGCGTAAACCACCGCAAGCCGTAATCCGCCACGCCGGTTTTATCCGGCACGACAAATGCGGTTTCGGAAAGGTTGTTTTCCGCCGCCAGCTTTTGCATCACCTCGTCGGGCAACCAGTCATCCGTGGGGCACACAGCGGCGGGGTTGCCGGAAAAAATTTCGCTGGTGAAGGCATCGACCTGATACAGGGGAATGGTGGTGCTCATGGAATTCTCACTCGTCGAACAAAATGTTGATGCGGCGGTTCTGCTTGCCCTTGTTTTCGATTTTACCGATGCGCAGCTTGCCGATTTCCCCGGTCGCCTTAACGTGGGTGCCACCGCACGGCTGTAAGTCCACACCCTCGACATCAATGATGCGAATGCGCCCCGAACCGCGTGGTGGCTGCACCGACATAGTGCGCACCAGATCGGGTTGGGCGTCGAGATCCGCATCGCTGATCCAGCTGTGACTGACCGGATGATTTTCGTCGATAATTTTCATCAGCGCCGCGCCCAGCGCCTCTTTGTCCGGGTTTTCAGGAATGTTAAAATCCAGACGGCTTTTGCTGTCGCTGAGTTGCCCACCGGTCACGTCACCATCGACCAATCCGCACAACAAATGCATCGCGGTGTGCATGCGCATGTGTTTATGGCGACGGTCCCAATCGATTTCAGCACTCACCATATCGCCAACACCGGGTAGCGCGGCACCATCTGCGGGCACATGAAGGATAACGCCAAGGCCGTCACCCTTGACGGCCTCAACAATGGTCACATCACCGGCGGAGGTGTGCAGCACGCCGCTGTCGCCGGGCTGTCCGCCACCGGTCGGATAAAAAACGGTACGGTCCAATTCGATCCCCGCGTCACCGACAGCGGTGACGGTGGCTTCGCACGATTTCAAATACGCATCTTCACGAAACAGGTCTTCGGTCATGGGCTAGCTTTCCAGTCTTGTCAGGACATCAATATAGGTGTTGCGGTCGGCGTTGCCGCCGGACAGAATTAAACCGACTTTCTTGCCCGCCATTTGGTCTTTTTCCTTCATCAATCCGGCCAACGGGGTCGCCGCAGCGCCTTCGCAAAGATTGTGGGTATCGGTGAAGTAATAGCCCATGGCATCCATGATTTCGTCGTCACTGACGCGGATCACGCGGGCGGCGCCATTTTTTATAATCTCAAAGGCCTCAGGGCTGGGCACCCGGCAAGCCACGCCGTCAGCGATGGTGTTGGCGGTGTTGGTTGAAACCACCTCGCCCTTTTCAAACGATAGCGCATAAGCTGGCGCGCCTTCGGCCACCACGCCGATGATTTCGGTTTTCAGGTCTAAAGCATCGCGCACTGAAATCAGGCCGCAAATGCCGGAACCCATGCCGATCGGCACGTAAACGGCATCCAGATTTCCAGCCTGCTCGAAAAATTCCAGCGCATAGGTCGCGACACCGCGCACCAACGGCTTTTCAAACGGGCCAATCATGAAAAGCCCCCGCTCTTCGGCAATGGCCTGAGTGTGTTCCAATGCCTCCTGAAAATCTTCGCCATGCACGATCAGTTCAGCGCCCAATGCCTTCATGGCGTTGTTTTTATCCGGGCTGTTGCCTTCGGGAACCACGATCACCGCCTTCAGACCAAGTTTGCCCGCCGCATAAGCCAGGCTTTGGCCGTGATTGCCGCGGGTCGCAGAAATTACCCCCTTGATATCGGGCTGCGTGGCCTTGAGTCCGGACAGGTAGACCAATCCGCCGCGCACCTTGAACGCACCGACGGGGGTTTGGTTTTCGTGTTTCACCCACACCTGACACCCGGTGCGCTGGCTCAGCAGCGGCCAAGTGTATGCGGGCGTTGGGCTCATGTAGCGGTAGACAATTTCCCGCGTGGCGTCCAACTCGACGATAGTGGCGTTGAGCATGCCGTTATCCATATAAGTATCTCCTTAGTCTTAATCTCAAACTTCATGATGCCACGAGCTTCGCCCGTCGACGAAGGCATTCGGCGGCGTTTATTTCTTGGTCACCAGCGCGACCCCGATGACCACGACACCCATGCCCACCATGGCAAAAGGCGTCAACATTTCGTCGAACAAGCCCCAGGCGATCAGGGCAACCACCGGGGGCGTTAGATAAAACAGGCTCGCGACCTTCGCCGCGGCGCCGCGGCGGATCAAAATATACAGCAGAGAAATTGCGCCCAACGACAAAACAACCACAAGCCAGCTGAGCGCGAAAATCAGTTCGCCACTCCACTCAACCTCACCGCTTTCAAAAATCAACGCGAGAATTGCGACCGGTACGGCAGCAACGGCGTATTGGATGGCCGAACCACTGCGCAGGTCCATCGCCCCGCCGTGGCGCTTTTGATACAGCGTCCCGACCGTAATGCCCAGCAACGCCACCACGGCAAACGCGATCGCCGACGCGTCGACGCTGCCCTGACCGCCCAGACTCAGCTTGTCGCCCACCACCAAGGCCACGCCCACAAGGCCCAGAACCAACCCCACCCATTGGCGAAACGAGACTTTTTCCCCAAGCACATATCCAGCCCCCACCGCCGTCAACAGCGGCTGCAACCCGACGATCAACGCCGCCACACCTGCAGACAGTCCGGCATGCAGTGAAGAAAACACGCCACCCAAATAAACACCGTGCACCAACAATCCTACCACACCAATGCGAACGAATTCCGCGCGCGTGGCTGGCCACGGGGCACGGAAAATCAACGCCACCACCACCAAGATGACGGTCAACAGCGCGAAACGCAGTAGCAAAAACGTGAAAGGCTCTACGTACGGCATGCCCAGCTTGGCGCCGATAAAGCCTGTGCTCCACAACAGCACGAACAGCCCCGGCATAGCCGCCAGGACAAAAGCAGGGGGCGCATCGGTGGGTGCGGCTGGTGCGGGAGCACTCATGCTTATTTCATCCAAAATGCCTTGGCCACTTCATGACGCACTTGTTCATGCGTGAGGCCGATGTCACGACAAAGATGTTCACTCAACTGTTCTAGCTGTCTACGCGAATGTGCGCGGTGGCGCCAGACCCTAACGGTGCTCAATACACGCACGGCTTCGTCCGCAAGCAATCGCTTGCCGTCAGCCCACCATCCCCGCCATGACAGGGGCAAGGTCGGCGTCAGGTTCGCACTATACATTGCATCACCGATTGTATCGGTACAATTGTGTCGATCCATAGGACTTTCTCCCATTTATTCAATGACAATCAAAGCTTATTATTGACACAATAGGGCGTCAATGCGATTATTGTCACCATGACAATATACACCCCCGATACATCCAGCCGCCACGGCCCCAAATACAGGGTCATTGCAGATGCAATTCGTGATGACATTCGCAATAAAACTCTGGCGACGGGTACAAAGTTGCCCACCCACCGTGATTTAGCATACCGCCTTGGCGTAACCGTTGGCACGGTCACGCGGGCTTATGCCGAATTACAACGCAGTGGCGTTGCTGGCGGCAAGGTCGGCAGTGGCACCTACATCCTAGATCACGCCAGCGAGCGGCAGTTTTTCCCCGTTGTACCCACGGCGCACAATGCGATCTTGACCGCCAGCAGCGACAGAGCCGCACAGAATTTGTCCAGTGGTAACTCGATCAATTTGTCCATGAACCGCCCGCCCCCCGGACCTGAGGCCGATGCCCTTGCCGTGACGTTGGGAGAATTGTCCACAGCCGACAATCTGTCGATCTTGACCCAGTACAACCCCGCACCCGGCATCGACCATCACCGTGCGGCGATTGCGTCCCTGGTTGAAACGGTCGGACTGAACGCAGATGGCGAGGACATGATTCTCACCAGCGGTGCGCAACATGGCCTGGCCGCTACGGTGCTCGGCCTGCTAAAAGCTGGCGACGTGCTCTTGACGGAAAACCTCACCTACCCGGGCATGACGTCGCTTGTCGCCCATGTGGGCGCACGCGTGCATCCCGTAGAGATGGATGAATATGGCATGCGTCCAGATTCGCTAGAAGCCGCCCTGCGCGAAACTGGTGCACGCGTGGTCTATGTGGTGCCTGTGTGCCAAAACCCCACCACAGCAACCATGAACATGGACCGCCTCAACGCGATCGCCGACATTGCCAAACGTCACGAATTGCTTGTGATCGAAGACGATGTCTATGGCTTTCAACCTGAACGGCGAGATCCACCACTGGCACAACTGATTCCCGACAACACCATCTACATCAGCGGGTTCGCCAAAAGCATCTCGCCGGGCCTGCGTGTGGGGTTCATCAAGAGCCCCAAAAGCCTCTTTTCCACCCTCACCCGCGCCGTACAAATCACCGGCTGGATGAGCGCACCACTGATGGGCGAAATCGCCACACGGTGGATCACATCCGGCATTGCCCAGGATATTATCGCTTGGCACCGCACAGAAATGATGACCCGCAACCGCATGGCGGCAGAGATATTGCAAGGTTTTGATTTCAGCTCCAAACCCGAAAGCCTGCACATGTGGTTGCGGTTGCCCGCCGGACACAACCCCGACGTCACCATCCGCACCCTCAGTCAGCGTGGCATCGTCATGGCGGGACCAGAATCGTTCATCACCACACAGTCCACCGTGCCGCGTGCCCTGCGCCTATGCCTGGGTGTCGCCCCATCCCACGGCCAATTGCGCAAAGCGCTGGAGCACATCCGCTCCGTGCTGACAGCGGAACCTGTTCAGGCGCATAACTTGTTCGATTCCATGGTGATGTAAATTGGCGAAGTCAGCTGGCTCAATCCACGTCGAAAGGTGCCACAGTGTGCCCATGATTTAGCGGGCCATGCCCCTGGCCAAAGCCCGGCGCGGTCAAAATGGCCTGATGGACATAACTGCGCGCACGCCGAATCGATGTCACCAGATCCATTTGCTGGGCAAGGCCGCAAGCAATGGCCGAGGCCAGCGTGCAGCCGGTGCCGTGAGTATGGCGACTATCGACGCGGTGACTTTCGAACACCTGTGCAGATGCAGCATCGCGCCAGAGGACATCCGTGACCATACCCCCGCCATCCGGGCGAGTGTTCGTCACAGGGGGCATGTGCCCACCTTTGACCAAAGCCGCATGCGCCCCCATACGCACCAGTTTGTCTCCGGTTGGGCCGAAGTCGGCAATGGTGTCGATCTTGAGACCGGTTAGCGCCTCGGCTTCTGGCACATTGGGCGTGATCAGCGCGGCACGAGGGATCAGTCGGTCTTTAAGTGCCTGAACCGCATCCGCCTCAAGCAGGGCGTGGCCGCCTTTTGCCACCATAACCGGATCGAGAACCAAGGGTGCCATAGTCCCGGAACGTTCCAAGGCATCGGCCACCGCGTGAATGACGTCCGCACGGTGCAGCATGCCGATTTTGATCGCATCTGCGCCCAAGTCTTCGAGAACAACCTCGATCTGGCGGACGATAAAATCTTCGGGAACCTCATGGATGGCGTGAACGCCAAGGGTATTTTGTGCGGTCAGTGCGGTGATCGCCGTCATCGCATATCCACCCAGTGCGGTCACCGTTTTGATATCGGCCTGAATGCCCGCACCGCCGCCGGAATCTGATCCCGCTATAATGAGGACACGCCCGCGCATGCGGTTAAGCCGCCGCTTCGCTGATCAAATCAACCAACCCGTTGACGACATCAGCCACCAAAGTTTCGTCTTCGCCCTCGGCCATGATGCGGATCAGCGGCTCGGTTCCCGATTTGCGGATCAACACGCGCCCTGTGCCCTTGAGACGTTTTTCTGCGTGCTCGATGGCTTGTTCCACATGTGGTTTCTGCAAGGGGGATTCCCCTTGGAAGCGCACATTCTTAAGCAGTTGTGGAAAGGGGGCGAACAAGCGGCATGCCTCGGATGCCGGTTTTCCCGTGGCCGTCAAAACACCAAGCACCTGCAGCGCCGCCATCAAGCCGTCGCCCGTGGTGGCATAATCGCCAAGCACGATATGACCGGATTGCTCGCCACCGAGGTTACAGCCGGAGCGGCGCATTTCTTCCACCACATAGCGATCACCCACCAAGGTGCGCGTCAATCCCAAGCCTTTGCCTTCGAGAAATTTTTCAAGTCCGAGGTTCGACATAACGGTGGCTACCACCGCGCCGCCACGTAAAAAATCGCCACGCTGCAAATGTACCGCGATCAAGCCCATGAGTTGATCGCCGTCCACCAGTTGACCTTTTTCATCGGAAATCAGCACCCGGTCGGCATCACCATCCAATGCAATACCGATGTCCGCACCGTGAGCGACGACAGCGCTCTGCATGGCGTCGGTGGCCGTTGAGCCACAACCTTCGTTGATGTTGTAGCCGTTGGGATCAACCCCGATTTTGATCACCTCGGCACCCAGTTCCCAGAGCACTTCCGGTGCGACCTTGTAGGCCGCCCCATTGGCGCAATCGATCACGATTTTTAGCCCATCCAACGTCGCCCCCTTAGGAAACGTCTGCTTCACGTATTCGGTATAGCGCCCAACCACATCATCCAGACGCTTAGCTCGGCCCAGTTTAGATGGGTCGGCCAAGTCAGCCGACATGTTGGTTGCCATGCGCGCTTCGATTTCGGCTTCCATGCTGTCGGACAGCTTGAAACCGTCAGGGCCGAAAAACTTGATGCCATTGTCTTGATAGGGATTGTGTGAGGCTGAAATCATCACCCCGAAATCGGCCCGCAGCGAACGCGTTAACATTGCCACCGCGGGTGTCGGCACCGGACCGGCCAAGACCACATCCATGCCGCACGACAAAAACCCGGAGGTCAGGGCATTTTCCAACATATAGCCCGACAGGCGTGTGTCCTTGCCGATGATCACCCGATGGCGATGGTTGCCGCGCTTAAAATGTAAGGCTGCAGCCTGGCCCACCATCAACGCGGTCATGGCGGTCATGGGGTGGGTGTTGGCAGTGCCGCGGATGCCGTCTGTGCCGAAAAGCTTGCGTGTCATAGTCTCGTCTATAAGTAAATATTGAGAATTTCAGCTCTTAATTTAGCTCAAGAGCGCTTAAAGCGGGGTAAATTTTAATTACCGTTCTTTTCAACGCGCCGCCTCGATCGCCGCCCAGATATCCAAGGCCTGCTTGGTTTCTGCCACATCGTGCACCCGCAAGATTTTCGCGCCCTGGCTCACGCCCCAAAGCGCCGCCGCGACAGAGCCAGCAAGTCGCTTTTTCGCATCCGCTTCGCCCACGACTTTGCCAATAAAACTTTTGCGCGACACCCCTAACATAACGGGCAGGCCCAAACGGTCATACATCTTGAGGGTCTTGAGAATGAATAGATTATGATCCACCGTTTTGCCAAAACCGATACCCGGGTCCAGCGCCAAACGCGACCGTTCGATCCCAGCCGCCTCACACGCCTGCACCCGTGCGGTGAGATAGTCGAACACATCCTTCGCTACATCTTCATAAATTGGCGCGGACTGCATGGTCCCCGGCTGACCCTGCATGTGCATCAACACGATGGGCGCGCCGGTGTTCGCCGCCACGTCCATGGAGCGCCTATCGCCGCTCAGTGCTGTGACATCGTTGATGATCTCCGCCCCCGCAGCCAATGCCTCTTCCATGACAAGCGCATGGCGGGTATCGATAGACACGCACGCGCCAGCCTGTGAAAGCCGTGAAATTACCGGAATGGTGCGATGCAGTTCTTCTTCGACGCTGACCGGTTCGGCGCCGGGGCGGGTGCTTTCACCACCGACGTCGATGATGTCCGCACCATCGTTCATTAATTTCAAGCCGCGCGCCACGGCGTCTTCAAAGCTAAACGCATCGCCACCATCGGAAAAACTGTCTGGGGTCGCATTGATGATGCCCATAATCACCGGACGATCCAACGCAAATCCTGCAAATGTTGTGGTCATGGCATGTCCCCCAAAATGCAAAACCCCGCCTCTGTCCAAAGGCGGGGTTTCGCTAACTCTGTGTTTGGCTCAACCCTCGGGCTGCGGTTCTGCGCCGATACCGCCAGGAGAGCCGCCTTTCTTTTCCGTACCCGCACCCTTACCGGACGTGGGCACCGATGTTTTGCGCCCACCTTCGGACGGTGTATCGTCAGGGTCGGGGCGTTGAATGCCCTTGCCTTCAAGCAGGTCACGAACCTCGTCACCTGACAGGGTCTCGTATTCCAACAGCGCCTGGGCAACGGCTTCCAACTGATCCTTCTCGTCGGTCAGAATTCGGCGTGCTTGCCCTTCGGCTTCGTCAATCAAAGAACGGACTTCCTCATCGATAAGGTTGGCGGTCTTTTCCGAAACGTTCTTGTGCTGTGTGACCGAATGGCCAAGGAAAATTTCTTCGTCGTTGTCGCTGTAGCGCAAACGCCCAAGCTTGTCGGAGAAACCGAATTCGGTCACCATGCGCCGCGCCATACCCGTGGCCTGCTGGATATCGTTGCCAGCACCCGTGGTGATGTTGTCCTTGCCGAAGATCAGCTCTTCCGCCATGCGCCCACCGAACATCATCGCCAGCTTGGATTTCAACTGCACCTGCGAGAACGTGTACTGATCACGTTCCGGCAGGCTCATGGTCACACCCAACGCACGCCCGCGTGGAATGATGGTGACCTTATGCAGCGGGTCAGACTTAGGCATATGAATCCCCACCAGCGCGTGACCGGCTTCGTGGTAAGCGGTGAGTTTCTTTTCCTCATCCGTCATGACCATCGAACGACGCTCGGTGCCCATCATGACCTTGTCTTTTGACGCTTCAAAATCCGACATGGTGACGACGCGTTTACCGGAACGAGCCGCCAGCAAAGCCGCTTCATTCACCAAGTTGGCGAGGTCAGCACCGGAAAATCCGGGTGTACCGCGCGCAATGGTACGTGCATCGACGTCGGGCGCCAAAGGCACCTTTTGCATGTGAACTTTAAGAATTTTCTCGCGACCCAAAATATCCGGGTTCGGCACCGTGACCTGGCGATCGAAGCGACCGGGACGCAAAAGCGCCGGATCGAGAACGTCAGGGCGGTTGGTGGCAGCGATCAGGATCACGCCTTCGTTGGATTCAAAGCCATCCATTTCCACCAGCAACTGGTTGAGAGTCTGTTCGCGTTCGTCGTTACCCCCGCCTAGGCCTGCGCCACGATGGCGACCCACGGCATCGATTTCATCGATAAAGATGATGCACGGCGCGTTTTTCTTGCCCTGCTCAAACATATCGCGCACACGAGATGCACCCACGCCGACGAACATTTCAACGAAATCGGAACCGGAAATGGTGAAGAACGGAACGTTGGCTTCACCCGCAATGGCGCGTGCCAGCAGCGTCTTACCGGTACCCGGAGGCCCCACCAAGAGGCAGCCCTTGGGGATTTTACCGCCGAGGCGCTGGAATTTGTGCGGGTCTTTAAGAAAGTCGACGACTTCTTCGAGTTCTTGCTTGGCTTCATCAATGCCGGCCACGTCATCGAACGTTACCCGGCCTTGTTTTTCGGTCAGCAACTTGGCCTTGGATTTCCCAAAACCCATCGCCTTGCCGCCTGCGCCACCCTGCATCTGCTTCATCATGAAGAGCCAAAAGCCGATCAGGAGCAGGAACGGAAGCAGGGACATCAAGAGCCCCATAAAGGTGAATTGACCATCATCGGACGGTGCAGCCTGAATGCGCACGCCTGCTTTGGTCAGGGTTGGCACCAAGTTGGGATCATCCGGCGACATGGTCGCGAACATGCGCCCGTCGTTCATATGCCCCGTCACAGACGTTCCGGCCTTGCCGGACTTGATGGTAACATCGCGAACTTCACCACCATTAACGGCGTCGAGAAGTTCCGAATACGCGAGGGGAGTCTGGGCCGTTTGCTGTTGCGAGCCTTGAAACAAACTAAACAAGGCGAACAGCAAAAAGCCGATGATAACCCAGAAAACGATGTTTCTGCTGAAGTTCAAGGCCGGTTCCTTACCTGTGCCCAAAGGGCGAAAACTGTGTCCTGCCAAACAAAACGGGGGATCCAACCTCTATAAAAGCTGCATTTGCGCGGCTTCACAACACTTAGAGGCGAAACAAAACTCAATCTTGCGTGAAGATCAGAGACAATTTCAGACCACGAACCCTTGCTTGGCTGTCGGGTTCCACTGGATGTAAGACGTTTATGTCTTCGGGGCAAGTGCGGTTTCACATTTAATTTTGCAGCTTTTGCCTCATTTTCGGCCCCCGCGTGGGCCTTCTGGCGAAATCAGAAATGACAACGTGCCTGTCTTGTCCCGTCCTTTGTGCGTGCGTCGCACCGCGCATCCGCCAAGTGTGCGGGCAACCGGAGCACGCTCCTGTGCCTCCATCCAAGTGAGCAAACTATCCAGCTTGGATCGCGCGGACGGATACCACCTGCCCCCGATCTGCGCCAGCAGCTTAGCCAACACAAGTTGTCTCACGGTTCGCGGCACGCCAAGGAACAGTCTTGCATCGATGCACAGCCCCCCAGCCCCTTGCGCGACAACGGCCGTGGAGATCACATCGTCTGCCGCACACTCCAAAACGGTACGTACACGGCCTACGGCACTGGCCGCAGCAGCGAGACGCTCCGCACTCACGCCTTCATGCTCAAGGTGCGCCAAGAGCTTGCGGATGCGCACCCGCTCAAACGCTAGGTTGTCGTTGGAGGGGTCCTCGACCCAGTCTTGATCCGTGTCTTTCAAGGTCTGTCGCAGGCATAACTTTTTCACATCAAGCAATGGGCGCAAAAGCAGCACCCCACCCAAATCGCGAGCCCGCGCCATGCCCGCCAGCCCCAACAGGCCCGATTTTTTTTTGAGCCGCATCAAGACCGTTTCCGCTTGGTCCTCTTGGTGGTGCGCCACCAAAAGGTGCGCCACGCCACGATCCAGACACCAATCGCGCATCAGGGCGTAACGCGCATCGCGGGCACGTTCTTGCACGCGCGATTGCACGTCGGCACCGCCTGCCCATTTGAGAACCTGGTGACGGATCCCCCGAGCCGCCAGCCAAGCCCCCACTTGGCCAGCCTCATCCGCTGAGTTTTTACGCAAACCATGATCGACAGTCAGAGCTGTCAGGGCCACGTCGTTTTTATGAGCCCATACACGGCTCAGCAGACACAGCGCCATACTGTCCGCGCCACCAGAAACGGCCACGGCGACAGAAGTCGGTGCGCGGTCGGACTTATCCTCAAGGCACAGCCCCATCAAGCGGGCGAACTCTGCCTCGTTCAAGGCCGAACAGGAAGGAACGCCATCAGACATATCGTCCATCTCAAAAGCGCCTTATGAGCACACGGACGCCTTATTGGCATTTAAGGCGCGTGGTTTCCCGGTTGAGGGTTTTCTCGATACCGGGCTTCAATTCGGCAAACTCTTTGCGCAATTTGCCAAAGGTGGCGCAGGCTTCCTCAGTTTTGTCCAAGCTGGCCATAGACATGCCCAACTTCAAAAGGCTGTCGGGGGCTTTTGGCCCATTCGGCGTGGACTTGTAGGCCTGAAAAAAGGTCTGTGCTGCGTCCATAAAGGACTTCCGCACATAATACGCCTCGCCCAGCCAGTAGCGAGCATTGCCAGCCAAGGGATCGTCGCCATGCGCGGCAATAAATTCCTTCAACGCAACTTCAGCTTCTCCATAACGTGCCTGGCTCATCAAACCGAACGCAAACTGATAGCGCTCGCGCGGCGTACCTGCGGGCAACACCGATGAGGACGCCAGCGCTGGGGAAGATGCCGTTGAAGGTACTGGAGCCGTCTCGGTTGGCGTTGTAGGAGAAGGCGCAGCCAATGCCGCCTGCTCTTGCTCACCCGTGTTTGGGAGTGGCACAAACTGATCAACAGTCGTTTTCGAGACACGACCTAACGTACCGCCACCGCTCTGAGGTGGCATGTAGGTGCCGTTTTCACTGATCGTACCGCCATCCAAGGGGCCACCCGTCGCCGTCGCCGTCGGCGCAGCCATTTCGCCCACCTTGGAAACACTTGGTGACGATGGCACAGCGGAAATGCTTGGTTCCGCAGAAAGCCCCCCCGATACGTTCCCCGGGGCACGCCCCTCAAGACGTGCCAGACGATAATCCAGATCCACGATCAGTTTGTCCAAACGCATGGAAATCTGATCGATACGGTACGACAAGCCTTCCGTCTGCCCGGTCGCTTGGCGAACCTCGCGTTCCAAGGCGCTTAAACGCACTGTGACCCGCGACAAGGCGCCCTCGCCTTCGGTAAATTGAACCGCTGACGGAACTGAAGCTGGAGCCGAAGCCCCAGTGCTGCCGCCACTGGATTCGATCGGGGCCGCAGATGGACCGCGTGCGATCTGGCGGTTTAGCGTGCGGATGTCACGTTCCAGCCGTTCCATTCGATCCAACAGGATCTGCATGTCTGAGCCTTGCGCCAAAGCCGGCGCACTGGGTAAGACGAGCGCCACCAAGACCAACGCCCCCAATACGTTCGAGCGGGTTTGGCGAAGGGAAAAGCAAAATGCGGTCATGCGTGTAATCCGTTATTATCTTGTTTTCTGGCTAAATTTCGGAGCCATCCGATGAGGTGCGCACCCTTTAACGCTTTGTCCCGCCCTCAACAGTCGGAGATAGAAGCGTAAAGGATGGAGGCCTTTTTCGTCAAAAGTAGGGCAAAAAAGAAAAAAGCGCCCGCCCATCTCCGGGCACCGGATCGGACAGACGCTTCATTCTGGTTTGCCGATGTCCATGCCCCAATTCAGCGAGACACATCAATCAGGCATCAACAGCTTCGTACGGCTTATTTGATGACCGTCACACCGCGACGGTTTTTAGCCCATGCGGTTTCGTTGGATGCAGGGTTTTCCGGACGTTCCTTACCATACGAGATGGTGGAAATACGGGTTGCCGGAACCCCCAAAGTCATCAGATAATCAGAAACGGCGTTGGCGCGACGATCGCCCAATGCCAAGTTGTACTCACGGGTGCCGCGCTCGTCGCAATGACCTTCGATGGCCACATTCACATTTGAGTTAGCAGTCATCCAAGCAGCTTGCTTCTGCAGGGTGTAGCGTGCTTCAGGCGTCAATTCATAACGGTCAAAGCCGAAGAACACACGATCGCCGACGTTAACTTTCAGGTCCTCAACGGAACCCGGAACGATGTTAGACACAGACGCCGTTGAAGACGCTGCGCCACTGCCGGACGTCGAAGCAGTTTCAGAAGTCGGAGCGGTGCCGCAAGCAGCAACCACACCCGCAACGGCAATAAGGCTCACAATTTTGAAACGCATAGGTATCTCCCATTCACTGGAGCGCCCTTTCGGGGGCGGAGGTGATATTTATGACACTCGTCAGGGCCAGTAATGACCAACAACGGGTATCTGTTAACTCTCTCAAGGCAGACTGACCACTGGAATTATTAGGTTTTTCCATTTGGGACTATATGCCGTCAGTTGTTATGAATCAAGGGGGACCACGCAGGATCAGATGCATCTTCCGGTGTGATGACTTCCCGCTCGTTATGGCCGGTGATATCGACGGAATAAATCCGAGTCTTTCCACCCTTTCCAGACGCGTTGCTGGGGTCTTGTCGAAAGAACATCAGCACCCGTCCATTGGGGGACCACGTCGGTGCTTCCACCAAGAACCCCTTGGTCAACAAGCGTTCCCCAGACCCGTCGGTACGCATGACACCAATATAGAACTCACCGTTGAGGATACGGGTAAATGCGATCAGGTCCCCGCGTGGCGACCAAACCGGGGTCGCGTACCTTCCCTTTTGAAAACTGATGCGTTTGGCATTTCCGCCGCTGGCACTGATCACATACAACTGCTGGGAGCCAGAACGGTCAGAGTTAAACACCACCTGCGCACCGTCCGGCGACATGCTGGGCGAGGTATCAATCGCGGAATTGTTGGTCAATTGGCGCACGGCGCGAGTCGCAAGGTCCATGCTGTAGACCTCGGAATTGCCCGCCTTGGACATGGAAAAGATCACCGACTTGCCATCCGGGGAAAAGCGCGGCGCAAACGTCATGCCGGGAAATTCGCCAAGAATTTCATGCCGCCCACTATCAATATTGAAGATATAAACCCGCGGCACACCCTTGTAGTAGGACAAATACGTGATTTCTTGCAGCGTCGGGGAAAAGCGCGGGGTCAACACCAGATCGGTGCCCGTGGTCAAATATTGATGACGCGCGCCGTCTTGGTCCATGATCGCCAGACGTTTGACGCGCTTGGTCTTAGGGCCTGATTCAGCGATGTAAACGATACGGGTATCGAAATACCCGCTTTCGCCGGTGATTCGTTTGTAGATGGCATCCGAAATGATGTGCGCGACGCTGCGCCAATTGCTGGGAATGGTGAAATAGGCCAAGCCGACCATCTGTTTTTCCGCCAGCACGTCCCACAAGCGAAATTCAACCCGCAAGCGGCCATCCACAGTCATCTCGACCCGCCCCTGCACCAGAGCCTGAACATTGATGATGCGCCAGTCACCGAAGCGCGGCAACGCATTAAGGCTGGCTGCATCTTGAATGAAGGCCTTTTTGTCGACCGGGCGAAACAGGCCAGAGCGTTCCAAATCCGCGGCGATCACGCCGGCAATGTTGCCGCCAAAGGATCTTTCCCCTTTGCCGTCCCCGAAAAAATCAGCGACCGCGATGGGCATCGGTTCCGCGACGCCGCGGGTGATGTCGATCTCCAACTCGGCCCGCGCATCCTGCACGGCGCCAACCGTTATCAAAAAGGCAAAGGCAAAAGCAAAACGGGCGAGGAAACGGTGTGTCATAAGCCGAGCATATCCCTAGGGTCGAAGGTGAGCTTCATGGTTTTCCAGCGTTCGAATTTCTCTGGCGGCAGTCTGAACGGTTGGCAACGCGGATTCAACGTTGCTCTCAACGCGCTTTCCGCCATGGTGCGATAAAACGGGTTGGTACTCATCTGCGCCTGATCCAAAATACGCGCCTGCTGTACCGAGCCATCGGGGTTCATCACCATACGAATGGAGATGATCATCTTGTGCGCGTCCTTGGCCCCCGCAGGCAGGTTCCAGCAGCGCTGAATTTGCTGACGCACCAGATCGATTTCGCTGATGGTCAGTTCCGGGCCGACGTCGGTCCGCGGCTTGGGACTGTCCAAGGCGTTTTCCATCATCGAGGCAAAATCTTTCTTTGGCTCGGCCTTTTCGTCTTCTGTCTTTTCCGGGCGCGGCTGGGTTTTCAGTTCCTCAAGCGTTTTGAGAACCGACGCAAACTGATCCGGCGCTTTGGGTTTGCGCGGCGGAATCGGTGTGGGCGCGCGTTTTTTGCTTTCCACCTTTTTCGGTTTTTGTTCCGGTTTGGGCTTGGGCTTGGTCTCTTTTTTCGGTTTGGGCTCCGGATTGACGATCACCGCAACCTTTTCGTCCTTGGGTTCCGGCAACGGTTCCGGCGCAGGCGGTTCTTGAACCGAACCTTTGGGGGCGGGCGGCGGGGCGGGCGGCTTTTTGGGCGGTGGCGGCTTGGGTTCGGCTTTGGCCTCTTTTTTAGGCTCAGGTTTTTTGGACTTGGTCGGCAAATTGGTGACGTCGGTGACGTTGACGATTTCCACCGACATAGGAACGTCTTGCAACAGTTCACGGTCATGGAAAGACGGCAGCCCGACATAGGCCACGATCAGCAATGCCGCGTGAAACAAAATCGAGAGGGCGAAGTTACGAAGCAATCGCCACTCCTACTTCTTTTTCACGTTCTTAGGTTTTTTACTCGGCGTAGGGCCGTGCTGCTGGGTGGTGATCAGCGCCACGCGCGAAAACCCGGCGGCATTGAGAACACCCATCACCTTCATGACGCTGCCGTAATCGACGTTGGCATCACCGCGTACAAAAATACGCACCTCGGGATTGTTATCCGAAATCGCCTGCAAGCGCGGCACCACGGCACCCAGTTCCATCTGCGTGTCCTGCACGTAGACGTTTCCGTCCCGGTCGATGCTGACCGCCAATGGCTCATCAGATCCAGCAATCGCCTTCGCCTTGGTCTTGGGCAAGTCCACCTGCACGCCCACAGTCAACAAGGGCGCCGTGACCATGAAGATCACCAGCAAAACCAACATCACGTCGACCATCGGCGTGACGTTGATGTCCGCCATCGGCGGACGCCGCTTGGCGTGCCCGAAGCTATGACGTTTCGATCCTTGGAGCGTTCCCGCCATGTGCGTTTAGCCCTTGTCTTCCATTTGGCGCGACAAAATCGCGGAAAATTCAACGGCGAAACCGTCCAGGCGACTGGTGTAGCGTTCCAGGTCTCGCGATAATTTATTGTAGGCCAAAACTGCGGGAATAGCCGCAAGCAGCCCCAATGCGGTAGCAAACAGGGCTTCGGCAATACCCGGCGCGACGACAGCCAGCGAGGTGTTTTTAGACACCGCAATCGATTGGAACGAGTTCATAATGCCCCACACTGTGCCGAACAAACCGACAAACGGCGCGGTCGATCCGGTCGATGCCAGGAATGTCATATAGCGTTCAACCCGATCCATTTCCCGCGCGACGGTGATGTGCATAACCCGTTCAATGCGCTCACTCAGCGACGTGCTGGCGATGGACGAACCCAAGAGGCCCTTGTCGGCAGACCGCCGCCATTCGCGCATAGCGGACACGAACACTGCGCTCATCGGGTCCTTTGGCTGGTTGCCGGTGGCGTCATAAATGGCGTCCAGGCTTTGTCCCGACCAGAAATTTTTTTCAAATTTGGTGGCCTCACGGTTGAGCTTTTTCAGGCTGGTGACTTTTTCAAAAATGATCGCCCAGCACCATACGGAGGCTATAACCAGCATGAGAATCACGCTTTTGACCACCCAATCAGCCCGCAAAAACAACGACATCATGGAGAAATCGGGGGCACCCACAGATCCACTGAGGGTCACCGCGTCGATAACACTGCCTTCCATATTTTTCAGTCCTAATTCTTTAAATTCAATTCGATGTTTCGAAGTCTCGCAGAAGATTGCGGATTTTTTCGGGCAGTCTTCCCGCACCGCCCGATAATTTCATGCACCCCAGCTTGATGCGAATTCGCACCAAATCTTCACCACCGCGCACGATGCGCTGCTCGCCATCCATGGACGCACCACCAACTTTGCTCAGAGAAAGGTGAACTTCCAGTAAATCATCCAACCGTGCAGGCCGAATATATTCGACCTCGATCTTGCGCACGACCAAGCCGAGACCGTGTTCTTCCTGCAAAAGGGAACTTTCAATGCCCAGGTGACGCAACATTTCGGTGCGCGCGCGTTCGGCAAATTTAAGATAATTGGCGTAATAAACGACCCCACCGGCATCCGTGTCTTCATAATAGACCCGCACTGGCAGAACGAAGGTTTTGCCATCGACCTTCAACCCGGTCTCAGACGTCATCGCGCTCATCTCCGGCCCCCTCGATCAATTCGAGCTGCGCGGTTTGCTTCGGCGCTTTCAGACCCAAATGCTGAAACGCCTGAGCCGTCAGGACCCGTCCGCGTGGGGTGCGCATCAAGAACCCTTGCTGAATCAAATAGGGCTCGATCACATCTTCGATGGTGTCGCGCTGTTCAGACAGTGCCGCCGCCAGGGTCTCGACCCCGACCGGGCCGCCGCCGTAGTTATCGGCGATGCACGACAAATAGCGCCGGTCCATATTGTCCAGACCGGCCTTGTCCACGTCGAGGCGATTAAGCGCGCCGTCGGCGGCCACCGCATCGACCGTGTCGCGCCCAGCAACATTGGCGAAATCGCGCACCCGACGCAAAAGCCGTCCGGCCACGCGCGGCGTTCCACGCGATCTGCGGGCAATTTCCATCGCCCCGTCTTCGGTCATGCTGATACCCAAAAGCTGCGCGCCACGCTGAACGATGCCGACCAACTCTTCGGGCGAATAAAATTGCAGCCGCAGCGGGATACCAAAGCGGTCGCGCAGCGGCGTTGAGATCAAGCCCGAACGCGTGGTCGCGCCGATCAACGTGAACGGCTGTAAATCGATGCGCACCGAGCGCGCCGCAGGCCCCTCGCCAATGATCAGGTCGAGCTGAAAATCTTCCATCGCCGGGTAGAGAATTTCTTCCACAACCGGGCTGAGACGGTGAATTTCGTCGATGAACAAAACGTCATGGGGCTGCAAATTGGTCAAGATCGCAGCCAGATCGCCCGCTTTCGCCACCACGGGGCCGGACGTGGCGCGAAAGCCCACCCCCAATTCCCGCGACACGATTTGCGCTAGCGTGGTTTTGCCCAGCCCCGGCGGGCCGAAAAACAGTGTGTGATCCATGGCCTCGCCACGTTCGCGCGCCGCCTGAATGAACACGGCAAGATTTTCGCGGACCTTTTGCTGACCGACGAATTCGTCCAGCGACGTTGGTCGCAGCGCATAGTCCGCCCCCTCATGGGTACGTTCTTCCGAGCCGGCCTCGGGCATCACCATGCGTTCTTCATCGCTCATGGAGTCACTCACAGACCATGCTCCTTAGGCCCAAGTTCCGCGAGACCGCCTTTAATCAGGGCTGAGACATCCGCGCCCTCACCTAATTTGTTTGCGGCATGGCTCACCGCACTCAGCGCATCCGAAGGCGAATAACCAAGGTTCACCAGCCCCGACACGGCGTCGCGGGTAGCGGTGCTTGCCTCACTCCCGGCGACCGGGGCCGTAGCCCGCGCGCCCTTCAGGCCCGCACCGGGGCCCAACGCCAAGGCCGCGACCTTATCTTTGAGTTCGGTAACGATGCGCCCGGCCAGCTTGGGGCCAACGCCATTGGCGCGACCGACCTGGGCCTTGTCCTGAGCCGCGATGGCGTGGATCAATTCATCGCCCGACAACACCGACAAAATCGCCAGCGCCACTTTTGCACCCACGCCCTGCACGATGGTCAACAGCTTGAACCATTCACGCTCATTCGCATCGAGGAATCCGTACAAGTGGATGTGGTCTTCGCGCACATGGGTTTCGACATGCACCGTCGCCGCTTCACCCACAACCAGTTGGCCGAGCGTACGGCTTGAACAAAACACCAGATAGCCGACACCGTTCACGTCGATCACGGCCCAGCCATCACTGAGTTCTTCAATACGGCCCTTGAGCAAAGCGATCATCGGCGCGCCCCCCCGGCTCGCGCATCGCCGCCCGCAATTATGCGGTTCTGGGTTTCGCTGTGGTGGGCATGACAAATCGCCACGGCAAGTGCATCGGCAGCGTCAGGTCCCGCATTTCCAGACCCGGGCAGCAGCGTTTTAACCATCATTTGCACCTGTTCCTTGGCCGCATGACCCGCCCCGACCACGGTCTTTTTCACCAGGTTGGGTGTGTATTCGCCGACCACCAAGCCGCGCCGCGCCGGGACCAGCAGCGCAATGCCGCGTGCCTGACCCAGTTTCAACGTCGACGTGGGGTTCTTGTTGACGAAGGTTTCTTCCACCGCCGCCTGTTCCGGCACCCAGGTTTCGATCACCGTCACCAAACCGTCGTAGAGTTCCATCAAACGGTCCGCCAACGCCCACTTTGGTGTGGACGTCACGGTGCCTTCGGCAACGAAGGTCAGGCGGTTGTCGCGCGCATCAATCACGCCCCATCCGGTGCGTTGCAATCCCGGATCGATGCCGATGATGCGCATGGCGTCCCTACCTCAATCCCAAATCGTTAGGCGCTCAGCTTAGCCAAAATCTCATCGGAGACTTCGAAATTAGACGACACGCCCTGCACATCGTCGTTATCTTCCAACACGTCGATCAACTTCAACATAGTGCTGGCAGCCTGTTCATCGAGATCAGTCGTGGTGTTGGGTTTCCAATCCAGACGCGCTTCCGTGGGCGTGCCGAATTTTTCTTCCAAAGCGTCACGCACGGATGCAAAATCATCAGGTGCGCAGCTGATTTCGTGACCGTCTTCATCGGATACCACGTCAGCGGCCCCGGCCTCCAACGCAACTTCGAACATGGCGTCGGCGTCAGCCGCATCGGCCGGATACTCGATGATGCCGGTGCGTTCAAACATGAACCCGACCGACCCAGTTTCGCCTAAGTTCCCACCATGCTTGGTGAAGGTGGAGCGGACTTCCGAAGCGGTGCGGTTGCGGTTGTCGGTCAAGGCCTCGACGATCACCGCAACGCCGCTTGGGCCATAGCCCTCATAACGCACCTCTTCATAGTTTTCACCATCGCCGCCTTCGGCTTTTTTGATGGCGCGCTCAATGTTTTCTTTAGGTGTGTTCACCGCACGCGCAGCGATAATGGCTGTGCGCAAACGCGGGTTTTTTTCTGGATCAGGCATGCCCGACTTAGCCGCCACGAAAATCTCGCGAGCATGCTTGGCAAAGACCTTGGCGCGCTTTTTATCCTGCGCGCCTTTGCGGTGCATAATGTTCTTAAATTTTGAATGGCCTGCCATGTCTCAACTGCCTTAGGTGTTGTTAATCGAAAATTGGGGCGGTATGCCGAATCTCACCCATCTTGTATAGCACATGGGGCGGCATCAATTGTTACCGGACTTTCTAAGCTCCCCGGGCCCTTGAAGCAATATCTCAGTTTCAGGAAATGCCACCATAACACATCCGTCGTCAGCCAAGGCCAGACACCAACAGTCACACCAACAGGCCCGATAAAGCGCACACTCACATAACGAGGGTGCGCGCACGTCTAGGGGAATAGAGCACAGAGAGCCATGCCGCATGTGCAGGCAACCTCGCGCTGTCATCTGACAACGTCACCCAAGTTTGGCGCAACATCAACGTAGTGGTTTTGGCCCTGTCGGCGAACATCGCTCTCGATAACTTGACCGCCGTATGAAACCGACGCCCGCCATAAAACGCGATATCAACGCAAATATCTTGCGCTGATATCGATGGCGTTTTCCAGTTCTTCCAGACGCTCCATCAATGACAACACCGCCTCACAACGACAAGAGCCAGCCAAAGGATCGATGGGATTGAAAGCGTACTTTTCTTTACGTGAATCCACGCACGGTTCGCACTGCGCGTGGACGATTTCATTAACCAGCTGAGTGCGCAAAAGCTCTAACGTATTATGGCTTGCCACTTGCGTCCCCTTATCCGAGATGGCAAGCGCCCCTCAGCAAGTATACGAAGTGATCTAAAATTAATTAAGGGAAATATTTATCAACCGCCCACCGACCCGGATGGGCGTGATTGTGACCGCCAAACCCGTAGCGTCATCCGTTTCAACGTAAACGCCGCAAAGGGTGCCTTCGCCTGCGGCAGGTTCAAGTCGCTGTTTCGGCATTTTTGTGGTGAAGCGTTCGATTGCCGGGCCTTTGGTCATGCCGATCACCGAATTGTAATCACCACACATGCCCGCATCGGTCTGATACGCCGTGCCGCCCGGAAAAATTTGCGCATCGGCCGTCGGAACGTGACTGTGCGAACCAACCACCATCGAAGCGCGCCCGTCAAAGTGATGGCCCATGGCCATTTTTTCGCTGGTCGCCTCGGCATGAATATCGATCAGCACAAAGTCGACCGTATCGCCGACGCGCTTGTTGAGCATCGCACGACTGACGGCGGCAAAGGGATCGTCCAGTGGGTCCATGAACAACCGCCCCATGGCCTGAATCACCACGACTTTGCGCCCACCCACGACCTCATAAATGCCCATACCCTGTCCCGGCGTGCCTTCGGGGTAGTTTACCGGACGCAAAAGGCGTGGTTCTTTTTGAATGTAGTCGATGATTTCGCGCTGGTCCCAGGCATGATTCCCGGTTGTGACGACATCTGCCCCCGCATCGAAAAACTGTTCGCAAATGGGGCCGGTGATGCCGAAGCCATGGGCCGCATTTTCACCGTTGACCACCACGAAATCGAGAGACAGTTCATCGCGCAGTCGTGGCAAGTGATCCAAAACGGCCTTACGCCCGGATTTACCCACGACGTCACCAATATACATAACCTTCATGTCATAAACCTTTGGGGACTTTTATCGTCTCTTGTTCTGTAATGATCCAATCGAGGGGCTGGTCATAGGCGTCCGTCGGCACTTCGTCAACTTCCTGGGCGCTATAGGCAACGCCGATGGCAGTGCACTGTCCAACTTTACGCAGCAACTCCAAGGTACGGTCATAGTAACCGCCCCCCCACCCAATACGATAACCGCGCCGGTCAAATGCCAACATCGGCACCAACACCACATCGGGGCGCATCATGGGGGCTGTGTGTACAGGATGGGCGGTGCCATGATCGCCTTCGACCATGTCCTCGCCCGGGTGCCATGCACGAAATCTAAGCGGGCGGCCCTTGGCCACGACCTCGGGCAACGTCATCAAAACCCCGGTGCGATCCAGCGCCACCATCGCCGGACGCACGTCCATTTCCGTGCCCATCGGCCAATAGCCAGCAAGGATGACTTCATCGTCAAAACCTTCACTGGCCTTGGTCCAGGTCTTCAGCAGATGCTCAAAAAAAGATCGGGTGCCATCGTCGCCCAAACGCTTGGCAGCTTCAGCGCGGAGCGCCTTGGCCCGTTCGCGCAGGGCATGCTTGACGGTGACAAGCTCAGGACTGGAAGGGATCATGGTACATTCCGAAAGAAAAGGTGGACGGCGCCACGCCGACCGTGGGCGTTTGCAATCCTCTGTGGCCTGCTGGTGCAGGTGGGCGCCGTGATGCCGAACCCACGAGTCCGGCAGGGACAGCTCCCGAGGAAGACTTATAGCCCCAGGGAATGTCAGTGCCTCACGCGCCGGGCAGCCACCGTCCAAGAGGAACTTAAGCGCGTTCGAGGTCTTCTGCAATGCTTTCGATACGAATTGCCATAGCTTCCAACACCCCCGCCAGACGGTCTTCGTCGATAGAGGGTGCAGAAACTGGGGCAGGTGCCGGTTCGTGAGCGGTCGGAGCCAGTTCTGCGGCGCTGCGCAATTTGGCAATCTCATCTTGGGCCTCGACCATTTCATCGGCCATCAACAACCCTGTCATGGCCAGCAACCGCGCCTCACCCGCTTGACCGATAGCACCGACCAAGTCTGAGACCTTTGCATCCACGACGCTCGCCAAATCAAGGATATGCTGTTCCTCGCCATCTGCGCAGGCGATATCGTAGCTCTGGTCATTTATGGTGATGGATACCCGTGCCATTGCCCTTACCCCGCCAACTTGGCTTTGAATTTAGCGATGGTGCCGTCCAAACGTTCCGCCGCGGTTTCGACAAGCTCACGCAATTCGGCATTTTCCGCCTGCAGATGTTGAAGGTCAGAGCGCAGGCCGCTGTCCTCATCTGGCGCATTTTGAGCTGCGAGAGAATCATCTGCGCGTTTTTGCAACGCGACTTCCAAACGATCCATGGCACGCGTCAGGCGGTCTTGGGCAGCTTGCACACGGCTGTGGGCAGTTTGGTCGACGCCGTTCACGATGAGTGCTCCCCCAGAAACAAAAATATTACGCACGAAACAAAAATGCAGCCCGAAGTTTACCGAACCTGTTGGCCGAGAATAGGCTTGCGCATGCGGGATCGTCAACCGCCTCAAACACTTATCCGCATCACTTTATGCAGGACTTGTAGCTTGGCGCAAAACGCCCGCCCTTCACATAACCCCACCCGCAGGCTCGCCCCCACCTACCCTTAGCCCGAAAACCCATTGACCCAACCCAAAGCACGCGCCATTGTGCGGGCCTTGGATGATTCAGCACAATCAAAACCGGGACGAAATCACAAGGGTTTTCGGCATTATCAAGGCCCTGGGGCGCGCCCCCGCAACACACCCACACCAACGGGTTGGTTGAGCGCAACCCGGCTGGGTGTTATGAGGCTAGACCCCTTATGTTAGAAAATACTAAAGTTTAGATATTCCGTACACAAAAATGAGTTTTAGGGAGCTTAAAAAATGGCGGTTCGTGTAGGTATTAATGGTTTCGGGCGCATTGGCCGTATGGTCTTTCGCGCCGTTTACGCCGAATTCAAAGACATCGAAATTGTTGGAATCAACGATTTGCTGGAAGCCGATTACTTGGCTTACATGCTGAAGTATGATTCGGTCCACGGTCGCTTCGACGGTGACGTCAAAGCCGAAGGCGGCAACTTGGTCGTCAACGGCAAGACCATCCGCCTGACAGCTGAGCGTGACCCCGCCAACCTGAAGTGGGACGAAGTCAATGCTGACATCGTGATCGAAAGCACCGGCTTCTTCCTTACCGAAGAAACCTGCCAAAAGCACATCGAAGCTGGTGCCAAAAAGGTTGTCCAGTCCGCACCATCCAAAGACGGCACCCCGATGTTCGTGTACGGCGTCAACCACAACGAATACGCCGGTCAGGCGATCGTGTCGGCTGCATCTTGCACCACCAACTGCTTGGCGCCGGTCGCTAAAGTGTTGAACGACAATTGGGGCCTGAAGCGCGGTCTGATGACCACCGTTCACGCCGCCACGGCAACGCAAAAAACCGTTGACGGCCCGTCCGCCAAAGATTGGCGCGGCGGTCGTGGCATCCTGGAAAACATCATTCCGTCGTCCACCGGTGCTGCTAAAGCCGTTGGCGTGGTGCTGCCGGAATTGAACGGCAAGCTGACCGGCATGGCATTCCGCGTTCCGACCTCCGACGTGTCCGTGGTCGATCTGACCGTGGAACTCGACAAAGAAGCCACCATGGCTGACATCAACGCCGCCATGAAGGCCGCGGCCGAAGGTGCCATGAAAGGCACCTTGCAGTACACCGAAGACGCTGTGGTCTCCACCGATTTCGTCGACTGCAGTGCATCCTCAATCTACGATGCCACTGCTGGCATCCAGTTGGATGGCACCTTCATCAAGGTCGTGTCCTGGTACGACAATGAATATGGTTACACCTGCAACATGATGCGCTTCGTGCAGCACGTCGCAGCGAACTAAGACCAACGTCATAGCGGAAAAAGCGGAGCTTTCGGGCTCCGCTTTTTTTGTTAACCCACTCAGGCTAGAATCTCCCCATGACGTGCCAACTGTATCTGATCACACCACCAAGCTTTGACATGGACAGCTTCCTTCCCCTCTTTATCGAGGCACTGGAAGCCGGAGATGTCGCCTGCGTCCAGTTGCGCCTGAAAGCTACCGACGGCACGACCGCGCCGCGCGACGACGTGCGCCGCGCCGCCAAGGTCCTGATGCCAGAGGCGCAAAGCCGCGATATTGCCTTCATTATTAATGACGATGCCGAATTGGCCGCCGAACTTGGTGCCGACGGCGTCCACGTCGGTCTTGACGACATCAGCGTTAAAGCCGCCCGCGCCATCGTCGGGCCGGATACCATTGTCGGTGCGACCTGTCACAACTCCCGCCACCTGGCGATGGACGCAGCCGACGGCGGAGCCGATTACGTGGCCTTCGGCGCCTTCTACCCCACCACGACAAAGGCCGCTAAATCGAAAGCCGAGCCGGAGATTCTGGAAATCTGGAGTTCCATGACCACCGTGCCATGCGTCGCCATCGGTGGCATCACACTGGACAACGCCCAAACGCTCATCGACGCCGGGGCCGATTTTTTAGCTGTTGTTTCAGGGATATGGGATTATCCGGGCGGCCCAGCCGCCGCTGTGCGGGCATTTAACACTCTCGCGGGATTAAAATCGTAAATACGCGCTCGTAGACAACATGGCAAAAAACTGACATTTTCCATTAAACTCTAAGAAACATAATCCCAAAGGCCTATATCATCGTGAACGAAACGAGCACATTCGCAAACTCCATATCCGATTTGCACGATAGCGCAGGACGCATCACCCGCGGATTGGAAAGCGTCGTCACAGCCATTGACACCATCGCTGCGGAAAATGCGCATTTCATTCAGGACCCGGACTCGGCTCCCGCCGGGGCAGAAGGCGACGCCATCCGCGATCTTTTGTCCAGTATCCGCAAGCAAATCGCCGAAGTGGTTGACCATGGGCGCAGTTTCGAAAGCAAACTGGACGAATACACAACTGGTATTCATGACCTGACCCGCCAGCTTGAGCAAAGCAAAAAAGCCGCCATGCTGGACCCCATCACCGGCATCGGAAACCGCCGCCGTTTTGAGGAATCACTCAAAAACATCCTTGGCCAGTTAAGCGAATTTAATGAGAAGGTCTCGGTCTTGCTTGCGGATGTCGACAATTTCAAAGCCGTCAACGATGCGCTTGGCCACGGCGTCGGCGATCAGGTCTTGCGCCTGGTGGCCAGTAATTTTGTCACCAACCTCAAAGGTGGCGACGTGGTCGCGCGCTGGGGTGGAGATGAATTCGCCGCTATTTTACCCAACACCAGCCTCGAAAACGCCTTAACGGTAGCCGAAACGGTGCGCAATGCCATTGCAACGCGTTCACTGAAAAACAAAGAGACCGGTGAGACCATGGGTAAGGTTACGTTGTCCATCGGTGTATCGACCTATCGCCAAGGCGACAATGGGCACAAATTGATTTTCCGCGCCGACCAAGCCCTATACGAAGCAAAGCGTCTAGGCCGCAACCGATCGATCCCCGAGCACGAATAAGTTACCCCGGCAAGATTATGTTGGTTGCCTCCAAGCCCCGCGAGTGATAGCTTCCGCGCGCTCAGGCACGTTTTTTTTTGCGCGACTGAAACCTGTATCAGCTCTTTCAACGGTGAAATCATGAAGATCAACGGAAACGCCATTCGTCCCGGCATGGTCATTGAACATCAAGGCCGCCTTTGGCGCGCCGTCAAAATCCAGCACACTCAGCCTGGCAAGGGCGGTGCGTACCTTCAGGTCGAACTCAAAGACCTCCTGAACGGCAGCAAGCTCAACGATCGCTTCCGCTCATCGGAAACCGTCGAGCGCGCCACGCTGGAACAACACGATTACCAGTACCTGTTCACCGACGGCGACATTTACACCTTCATGAACACCGAGAGCTATGAGCAAGTCGAGCTCACCGCCGACATGATCGGCGAAGACCAGGTTCCCTACCTGCAAGAAAACATGACCGTCATCATTGAAAGCCACGAAGACAAACCCATCGGCGTGCAATTGCCCGCCACCGTGGCGTTGGCGATCACCGAGGCCGACGCCGTGGTCAAAGGCCAGACAGCATCGAGCAGCTACAAGCCTGCAATGTTGGAAAATGGCGTTCGCACCTTGGTTCCGCCGCACATCGCGGCTGGCACCCGAGTGGTTATCAACACCGAAGACGGCTCATATGTAGAACGCGCCAAGGACTAACCTTGACCGTCTTCGCCCGAACACCGGCACAACACTGAACAACACGACAATAAGGACCACACCATGGCCCATCCCCGCTCGGCCCTTTTGAACGTCATGACCGCCGCCGCACAAAAAGCGGCGCGCCGCTTGGTGCGTGATTTCGGCGAAGTTGAAAACCTCCAGGTGTCCAAAAAGGGACCTGCTGATTTCGTCTCGATCGCCGACAAAAAAGCTGAAGAAACCTTGGTCAAAGAATTGCAAAAGGCACGTCCAGACTATGGTTTTGTCCTCGAAGAAGGCCAAGACATCGAGGGCAAAGATTCATCCAACACCTGGGTGATTGATCCCCTCGATGGCACCACCAACTTCTTGCACGGCATCCCACACTTCGCCATCTCCATCGGCTTGGTGCGCGATAGCGAGCCTTACGCAGGTGTCGTCTACAACCCTGTGACCGATGAAATGTTTTGGGGTGAAAAGGGGCAAGGCGCCTTTTTGAACGGACGGCGTCTCAGGGTTTCCGCACGCAATTCCATCGGCGAATGCCTGTTCGCCACCGGCTTGCCGTTCCTGGGCATGGAAAAAGACGGTGACCGGTACATGCAACGCGTCGATGCCGTTTCCAAAACATCTGCAGGTATCCGCCGTTTCGGGGCCGCAGCGTTGGATTTGGCCTATGTCGCCGCTGCGCGTTTTGACGGCTTTTGGGAAAGCGGTCTTCAGTCCTGGGACATTGCCGCGGGCACCGTTTTGGTGCGTGAAGCCGGTGGTTTCGTCAGCGACATTCACGGCAAACGTAACATGCTGGAAAACGGCACAGTGATCGCAGCCACGGATAAAATGCATCCTGAATTGTTCAACCTGATCAAGTAAGCCGCGTCCTTAGCTCAACTCTCCCTTTTCTCCGGTCCGCCAAAGCAGTTGTATGAGCTCAGAGGCGTTGTTATGGTGTTTCCTCTGATGGGGAGCGTGCGATTCGTGCGTCTTTGACGCGTTGGTGTTGTGCGCACCTTTCCACACAAATTTGGCGGCATTTTGTCCAGGGGCACCAGAAAACAAAATGCTTATCCAACCGGGGGAGACCGAAATTGATGCACGACCGCCTGCAAAAAACCACCAATATGCCCCGCTGCACCCAAAAGGTGGATGGCCTGCGCTTTGGTGTTTCCGTACTCGCCCTGAGTTTTTCTCTTGGTATATCCAGTATCGCCAGCGCTCAAACCAATTTGATTGTCGATCTTGCCGACCCCAACGTCAGTGTCGACCTGTCCGTTTTGAACGATGGTGGATTGAGCCCGCAAATGGGCGCTCCCATGACCGGAGCGCCAGCCGCGATGGGGTATGGCGACGCCACCTACCAGGAGCCGGGCAAGGATACTCCCATCTCAACGCTCTACATCAAACCGTCCAATGGCTTCAAACTGCCGCCACAGACCAAACCAATAGAAACCACGTTCGCCGCAGCACCGCAGCCATCAAAACCTAATGAAGCCATGGCTGAGGACGTCGTCGTCGCGCCGGTCGAAGTCACACCGGTCGAAGTCGCCGTGGCACCGACAACACCGCCGCCGCTGGCCATGCCCAAGCCCGTAGCTGCTCCCGTGACAGCACCACCCGCACCAGCACCCGTGACTACAGCTGTGGTTGAACCCGCTGCACCCGCACCGATTGCACCTGAAGCCATTGCCGTTCAAACACCACCGGCACCTGTCGCAAAAGAACCAGCCGAAGACGTGGCCGCGCTGATGCCATCGACGCAAGTTGCTCCAACACCAGCCCCTGCCCCGGCAAGCCAACCCATGGCACTGAATTCCGAAGTTCAAGCGGAGCCAGCGTCTGAGCCTGCCGCAGAAGGCCATGACGTTGCCGCCGCCCCGACGCCGCCCCCGCCAGTAGCGGAACAAGCCATTCCAACGGCACCGATGCCGCCCAAAGCCGGCGAGGTCGTGATCCCACTGCCGCCGCGCGATGATGCCCCCGCCGAAGTCGCATCCCTGCCCCCGGCAACGGGACCTTTGAGCGATGGCGACAGTCTGCGCATCGTGTTTGATGCCGAAACCTCCAAATTGCCTCAAACTGCGCGTGAGTCCTTATTGAATATGGCGACCGAGATGCGCACCCAGGATAATCTGCGGCTTCAACTGTTGGCCTACGCCGGAAACGCTGATTCTTCCTCGAGTGCCGCGCGGCGCCTATCACTGTCGCGCGCGCTGGCGGTGCGCTCGTTCCTGATTGAGAACGGCGTGCGTTCAACCCGCATTGACGTTCGCGCCCTCGGCAACAAATCCACCGACGCGATTACAGAACGCGTCGACATTACGGTTGTCGAGCGTTGAACATTTTCGCCTCATTTTTGACATAGCCGCCATGGAGACTATCCACCACCATGGAAAGTGAACAGATGTCCAATCCCCACCGTTTCCTCATCCGCATGGGCTTCTTTCTAATCGCAGTGCTTGTCGCCGTGGGTGCGGTGTACCAGCCTCTGTTGACAGCCTTTACGGCCAACGCCGCACTGAACGGCCTGATCGTCGGCGTGTTTTTGCTGGGCATGGCGTACAATTTCCGCCAAGTGCTGCAACTGGCCCCGGAAGTGGCCTGGATCGAAGGCTTTCGCGAAAGCCACTCGCTGAACGCCGAGCGACCGCACATAGCATCGTCCTCGGCCAAACCCAAACCGACCAAAACATCCCCCGCGCCGCGCCTGTTGGCGCCGCTGGCTGCGATGGTGGCAGGCCGCCAGGAAATCAAGCTCAGCGCCATGGCTCTTCGCTCAGTTCTGGATGGCATCGCCAGCCGCCTGGATGAGCAACGCGACATCTCACGTTACACCATCGGCTTGTTGGTGTTCCTCGGCCTGCTGGGCACCTTTTGGGGCCTTTTGGACACCTTGTCCGCGATCCGTGACGTGATTGCCAACATCCAGATCGGCGGTGGTGGCGACATCACGTCGATGTTCGATGAACTCAAGCGTGGTCTTGAAGCCCCGCTTTCGGGCATGGGCACGGCCTTTTCCAGTTCCCTGTTCGGTCTTGCCGGATCGTTGGTTCTGGGCTTTTTGGACCTAACCACCGGCCAAGCGCAAAACCGTTTTTACACCGAACTGGAAGACTGGCTGGCCAGCCTCGCCAAATTATCGGGTGGCACGCTCAGCGCCGACGGTGACCAGACCATGCCGGCTTACGTCGAGGCGCTTTTGGAACAAACCGCTGAAAGCTTAGGAAATCTGCAGCGCACCATGGCGCGAGGTGAAGAAACTCGCATCCACACCTCGGAAGCGCTCACTCTATTGTCGGAAAAAATGAGCACCATCACCGACTTCATGCAGACCGAGCAGGTCATCATGAAAAAGCTCGCCGAAACGCACATGGAACTGAAGCCCGCCCTGGAGCGCATTGCGAGCGGCACCGGCCTCGGTGCAGGACTGGGCGGTGGCGGCGGCGGCGAAATGGACGATGCCACGCGCAGCCACATCCGCAACATCGACCTGGCGGTGTCACGGATGCTCGAAGAAAGCCGCACCGGGCGTGAAGAAGTGGTCAGCCAGATGCGCAGTGAGATCAAACTGCTGGCCCGCACCGTCGCCGGGCGCGGCGACGCCTAGCGCGAGGAGGACACCGCGTCATGGCCGCCCTGTCGCGCCGCAACCGTAACCGCACAGACATCTGGCCCGGCTTTGTCGATGCCCTGGCCTCGTTGTTGATGGTCATCATCTTCTTGCTGTTGGTGTTCATTTTGGCACAATTTTTTCAGGGCGAAGCCTTGTCGGGGCGCGACAACGCGCTGAAAAAACTGGATCGCGAGGTCTCCGAGCTGGTCAATATGCTGGCGCTGGAACGCAAGGCCAACACCAAGCTGCAAGGTGACGTCAGTCGTCTGTCCGGCGAACTGCAAAGCAGCATTTCCCAAAGCGATCAGCTCAAGCTCGAAATCGAAAGCGGCAAGGCCGAGGTCTCGCGCCTGGTCGGCGACGCGGTCAAGCTCAAGGCCTTGAAACAGCAGCTGGAAAACGATATCGGCAAGCTTGCCTCGCAGCTGGATGAAAAAGACAAGGCACTGCTTGCAGAACAGAACCTGTCGGAAAGCGCGCGGGCAGAAGTGGCGATGCTCAACGGCCAAATGGGCGAGTTGCGCGACCAGATCGCGACCCTGAACAACGCCCTGGATGCATCGGAAGTCAAAGCCAAGGAGCAAAATGCGCAGATCGTCTCGCTCGGTAAGCGTCTCAACGCCGCGCTGGCCTCCAAGGTCATGGAACTGTCCGCCTATAGATCCGAATTCTTTGGTCGGTTGGCGAAAATTCTCGGTGCACAGGAAGGCATCGAAATCGTCGGCGACCGCTTTGTGTTCCAGTCCGAAGTTCTGTTCGCCAGTGGTGCAGCAGAAATAAACATCGGCGCCCATGAACAATTGCGCGGTCTGGCGGGGACCCTAATCGACCTGCAAGACCGCATCCCTGCCGACATCGATTGGGTGCTGCGCGTGGACGGGCATACCGACCGTGTGCCTATCCGTAACCTCAAATTCGCCTCCAACTGGGAACTCAGTTCGGCGCGGGCCATCTCAGTGGTGAAGTTCCTGATCGACCAGGGCGTCCCTGCTAAACGCTTGGCCGCTGCTGGCTTTGGTGAATTTCAACAGATCTCTAACGGTAGCGGCCCCGCAGCACTCAGCCGCAACCGGCGTATCGAACTGAAGCTGACCCAACGTTAAGTGTTGAGGACTTTACGGCCACAGCCTAGTCCATGCATTTTTGACCCGCTATAAATTGACGAGCTTTTCATCCACCCCGATAAAACGAAAACAAACCTAATGTTCACCCTGTTTCTCATTGTCTTTATCGACTTGGTCGGTTTCGGCATCGTCATTCCACTGCTGCCATTTTATGGCGAGCATTTTCAGGCGGACCCGTTCACCGTATCGATGATCATGGCGACCTATTCGATCGGCCAGTTCATTGCCGCACCCGTGTGGGGCCGCCTAAGCGACACCATAGGCCGCCGCCCTGTGCTGATTCTCAGCCTGCTCGGTGCTGTGCTGTCCTATGTCTGGCTAGGGTTCGCCACGACGCTGTGGATGCTGTTTGCCGCACGTCTGATGAGCGGCCTGATGGCCGGTAACATTTCCACTGCGTTTGCCTATATCGCCGATATCACCACAGTGGAAAATCGCGCGAAGGGCATGGGGGTCGTCGGTGCCGCGTTTGGTCTCGGCTTTATCGCAGGCCCCGCCATCGGTGGCATCCTTGCCGGTCCCGACCCACTGACCGCTGATTTTCAGACCCCGGCATTTGTCGCCGCGGGCTTATCATTTTTGGCGTTTGTTCTGACGATCATCTTGCTCAAAGAATCCCTGTCTGCTGAGGCCCGCGCCAAGGCCGCCAACACCCCACGGCCCAACCGCTGGGTCCAGATGAACGAGGCCATGAAACGCCCCGGCATCGGCCTTCTGATCGCTATTTCGTTCCTCGCCACGTTTGTTTTCGCCGGTATGGAAACCACCTTCGCCATGTGGTCGCGCCGACAGTTGGGCTGGGGACCGGAACAAAACGGCTATCTGTTCGCTTTCGTTGGCATCATCGCAGCGGTGCTGCAAGGTGGGGTGGTCGGTCGTCTGGCCAAACGATTCGGTGAAGGTAACTTGATCGTTCAGGGCTCGATCGCACTTGCGCTCGGTATGGTGATGATCCCGTTCTGCACCTCGGTCACGACCTTGGCGATTGCGATGGTGATTGTCGCCTACGGCTTTAGCGTCATCAATCCAGCGCTCAACAGCCTGATCTCGCTACGCAGCCCATCTGGGGAACAAGGCATGATGATGGGCGTGGCGCGATCCGCCACCACTATGGCGCGGATCTTGGGGCCCGCGTGGGCAGGCATCTTGTTCGCCCAGTTGGGCAAAGAATGGCCCTACTACGCCGGCATGGTTTTAATGATATTGGTTGCGGTTCTCGGTGTACGTTCGCTGAAAGACAATCAGGCCGCGAAAGCAAGTGCGCTGGCAACCGCAAAACAAGAACGCGAGGATGATGCGATGCTTATCGAAAAGGCCTCCAACGCGACGCTAGATTGAAGTCGAGATATTAGACCAAGCTGACGGTGGTGCCCGACAAAGAACCAAGCTCCGCACTCAGTATCTTCAAAAGCTCATCGTCGCTGCGCGTCGAAACCCAGGCCTTTGTATCCACGTCGTATTTGTAATGAGCCGCACCGCTAATCGGCGAGGACAACCAAATCTGCATATTCGGGGCGTGTTTGTTGATCACATACTGGCGCCCATCTTCCAACTCGATGCTCAAAATCCCGTTTTCAAAATCAACATCGGCGCTGTCACCAATGGCATCATCGATAGCGTCAAACAGGTTTTCGAGAGTTTTCTCGGCCAAACCTTCAAACTCAGTGGCATCCATGGGCTTTGCATCCTTGTTGTTGTCTTTTCACTGATCCTTGTCTAAACCAGTCCCAACAGGCACCGCAAGGGGCGCATGAAACTCGCCCCCGTTAAAATAAATTCACCGAAATCCTTTTCGACCCTTGCATCCCCCCCAGCGCTTGGTTATATAAGCGCTCTCTTTTTTGGAGTTGAGTGATGAAACAAGACATTCACCCTGAGTACCATTCGATCACAGTCGAGATGACTGATGGCAGCACCTTTGAGACCCGTTCTACCTGGGGCAAAGAAGGCGACGTCATGAAGCTCGACATCGATCCGAAGACTCATCCGGCATGGACCGGCGTGCACCGCTTGAACGAAAGTGGTGGTCAGCTTGCTAAGTTTAACAGCCGATTCAAAGGCTTGGGCCTCAAATCCTAAGTTCATTTGAACCGTCTGAACGATATTTAGGGGTACCCGCGTTCACGCGAGTGCCCCTTTATCGCGCCTAAAGCGCACAAATCTGCGGCATGAACACCAGGATCGGTATGAACGCATTTTCCTGAAAATGCTTCGTTCCCCCTATTTATATTTTTGTTTAGAATCCAATCGTTAGTATGTTTGACGCACTAAATTTGTTCTAATGGTACTATCAGTGACCTGAAACACACGTTCCACCAGCGGCCATCGAAGTGGGGCAATCAGGACCAGGGCGATGACGAGTTCAACAAGTTACGAAGTCCAAGTGATGCAAGGCGGTAAATGGCGCATTCATGCCCAATTTCCATCGTCGGCTCGCGATGACGCCCTCGAAGAGGCCCAAACCCTGGAAACCATGCCGGGCTTGTCTGGCATTAAGGTAGTACGCGACACCTACGACGACCGCACCGGGCTGCACCGTGAGCACATAATTTACAAACATGTGCCAGAGAGGCCGGTTCTCGCTGAGGGCACGGGCTCGCCCTCAGCCAGTGGCAGTAAATATGCCCATTACATGGCCCGTGCAAATGCCAACCGCATGGACGATATTGACTTCGGTGACGACCGCGGGCGCCAACGTCGCAAGTCCTCCAGCCTTGGTGTGGTCACGAAGCTTTTGTTGGTTTTGCTGTTTTCCATCGCCGCCGCCGCCGTGGTGGTCCTCGTCATGAACGGTACGATTCCTTACAAAAAGTTCTTCGGCGTAAATTTTTATGGCGTCATGCGTTCCAATATCCTGATTGGCGCTGCGATCATCACGTTCCTGATATCTGTAGTCGGAACCTACCTCGCCTTTATGCGCGGTGATGAACTGGACGTGCCGAACCTGGAGCTTTTGGAAAAAAGAAAGAAACAAGATGAAGCCCGGCGCCGACGTAACGAGACCAAACGCAAGGCCGAAGAAGAGAAGAAGCGCCGTAAAGAAAGCGAAACGCTGACCGAGGAAGACGAAGCGCGCAAGAAGGAAATCGAAGAAGACCTCAAAAAGAAGGCAGAAGCCGAATCTGAGGCTGAGGCTGAGGCTAATCAAGAGAAATCCGAAGACGGCGACAAAGACGAAAAAGGAGAGGACGAAGAGTTCTCCAACCTATCCCCCGTGGCCGAAGCGCAAAAAGCCGTACTTATGGGATTCTTTGGCGAAGCGGTGCGCCACCTGCCCGCCGAGCGGCGCAAGATGGACAATTATAATCGCTTCGGTGTGAACCTCTATTTAGCAGGCGCTGCGGAAAGCCTCGGCGGCGCGCGCAATCTGGATGGCGAAAGCGTCGCACAAATCCTCACCAGCAGCCTCGGCGTCATGGGCCTCAAACCCGAACACGCAGAAGCCTTCGCCAAGCGCTACGAAGATTACCTGCTGCAAGATGCGCGCTATATGGAAATGTTTCAAAACGGCCGCCAGAGCATGACTGAATTTCTCGACGGCGACAAAGAAACCCCAAAAAAACTCGATTCCTTCTTGCACAACTGGAACAAACCTAAAGCCCCGGAAGATCCTGAAAAAGAAGTGGTGGTGATGTTCACCGACATCGTCGGGTCCACCGCCATGACCCATGAAAAGGGCAATCTCGCCGCACAAGAAGTCGTCCGCGCCCACAACCGCGTCGTTCGCGATGCCTTGGCAAAAACCGGCGGCCATGAAATCAAGCACACCGGCGACGGTATCATGGCGTCCTTCCAAAAGGTCACTGACAGCCTACTGGGTACTCAGCAAATGCAGATGATGATCGAACTGCACAACCAGCAAGCCCCCGATATCCCCCTGAAAGTCAAAATTGGCATCAATGCGGGCCGCGTGGTGGTGGAAGAGCAAGACCTTTACGGCGTCACCGTGCAAATGGCTGCACGCATCGTGGACAAAGCCAAGGCAGATCAGGTCTTCGTGTCCGACACGGTCTATGGCATGGCCAAGGGCGGGGCGTGGCGTTTTGTGAAGCGCGGCCCTTACTACCTCAAGGGCATCAACGGTCCCGCTTACCTGCAAGAACTGGTTTGGGATGACAAAATCGATATCGCCGCAGTCGAGGCTGCCGCGTTGGCTGAACGCCCGCAACTGGAACAGGCGTATACCACCGCCAGCGGTATCCCCCTACCCGGACAGCCCCCTGCCCAGCACCCCAGCGAGACACCTCAGCAACCTGCAGCCCAAGCCCCTTTGCCTCAGGTCCAACCACCTCAGGTCCAACCAGATCAAGCCCCATCGGCTCAGGCCCCATCGGCTCAGGCCCAGCCTGCTCAGGCTCAGGTGGCGACACAGGCCGCGACACCGACGCCACGCCCTGCAGCATCAGGTAACTCCAGTACCTAAGCAAAGCCCTTGCGTTGGCGCGCATTCCATCCGGTTCATTTTATTTCGCCCCATCCCCTTGCAAGGTTAAATCTGCCTGCCTAACTCATGAGTGCACCCCGGGATGCCGCCAAGCGGGTCCTTACAGCGGTGCATACGTTAACCCGGAGCTTCGCCGATAATCGGGAGGCTCCACGGACAATGTTGCTCAATTAAGGAGAACAGTTATGCGTACCATCGACTTTACACCCCTAAACCGTTTTGCCGTCGGTTTCGACCGCATGCAGCGTCAGCTTGAAACCCTTGCCCATGTCGACGAGGCGACCAGCGCGTACCCGCCCTACAACATCGAAGTTCTGGACGAAAACGCCTATCGCATCACCATGGCCATGGCCGGTTTCAGCATCGATGATATCGATATCACCATGCAAAACACCCAACTTACCATTGCAGGCCGTGTCGAGCGCAACGAAAAGCCAGCCGAATACCTGCACCGGGGCATCGCCACCCGTGCGTTTGAACGTCATTTCGAACTCGCCGATCACATCAAGGTCAACGGCGCACGAATGGACAATGGCCTTCTGCACATCGATTTAGTACGGGAAGTTCCCGAAGCCTTGAAGCCGCGTAAGATCGCTATTGAAGGCACCCCCAGCAAAACGAAGACTATCGAGCAGAAGGCCGCTTAAGCGCCTCTGATCAACTCAGTCAGCCAATGCCCAAGCCATCGCCCAACAGGGCGGTGGCTTGGTATTTTGGGAGTACTGGAAGGTTTAAGCGTTCATCAAATAACGCGTAGCCACCTTCCGAATTGCATCCGGGATCGGCGTGGAGGCTTCGGTTTTTCGATCTACGTACACATGTACAAAATGCCCTACCGCTACGGGCTTGGGCACGCCTTCGACAAACAGCGCCATGGTGTAGGTGAGGCTGGAATTGCCCAATCGTTCAACACCAATGCCCGCAGTCACCTTGGAAGGGAAAGGAATCGGGGATAAGAACCGACATTTGCTTTCCGCAACGAAGGGAATCGCAGCCGCGTCCCGCCAATTCAAACCAAAAACGTCGCACAGACTGACCACAGCCTCTTCGAAATAAACGTAGAACTGCACATTGTTGACGTGGTTGACCATGTCATAGTCGTTCCAGCGCACAGCCACGTCGAGGGTGTGCGGAAAATCGTTGAGAGACATAAACGTGTCATCCACCTTGCCAGCCGTCATGACGCCCCCCAAGAATTCTAAAGAGATAAAGAACTGAAAGAAATAAAGGGCCGCCTTGCGGCAGCCCCTTAAAACATTGTATCGAGCCCTGTTAAACTCGCTATCTCATTATTTTATTGCGCTGACTTTATCATGCAAACCGACTACGTCAAGGCACGAAACTTCAAATTTTCATAAAAACATAGCTTTACCCAATTGGACAAAAAAGCGCCGCCCCGATGAGGCGACGCAAGTTTAACAGGGAGGCATCGAAGATCTTATACAAAGATCAATTCGATCTATAAATCATACGAAAATTCTCATTAAAAGAGCGTTAACGGCTCAATGGAATCTCAAAGGTTGCAAACGTCCCGGTTTAGGATTTAAAAAAAGCATCCGCGCCCGAACGCGCAGTTCTCTTATGTTCAATGACGGTCTCTGCTCTGATCATTTCGGCTTTCAGGTCCTCGATATATTCGCCAATGGCTTCGATGGACATTTCGTCCAAGTCCTTTTGACCGGCCTTGCGCTTGATGGGGTCCAGATCGTCCGTGTCCATAGTCAGCTCCTACTTGTCAACGCTTGCACGGTGATCATACTAGGCTGAACGTTCCTACGGAAAGACTCTTCGAAAAGATTTCACCACAAGGCAAAGGTAAACGCCCATGTCCCTCCCCCAGACTATGCGCTGCATCGAAATGAGCGACGCCAAGGGCGCGCAATCACTGGTTTTGGCGGAACGCCCCCTGCCCACTCCCGGTACCGGACAGGTCCTGATCAAAGTCGAAGCCGCAGGTATCAATCGCCCCGACCTGATGCAGCGCGACGGTCTGTACCCCGCACCGCCTGGGGCCAGCGACATTTTGGGGCTGGAGGTTGCCGGAACCGTGGCTGCGCTGGGCGAAGGTGTTGAGGGGCTGAGCCTGGATGAACCGGTCACCGCCCTGTTGACTGGTGGCGGATACGCACAATATGCCACCGCATACGCGGGCGCATGCCTGCCAATCCCCAAGGGCCTGAACCCTGTCGAGGCTGCATCGCTGCCGGAAACTTATTTCACGGTGTGGAGCAACTTGTTTGACCGCGCCCAGCTGAAAGCCGGGGAAAGCCTACTGATCCATGGCGGCACCAGCGGCATCGGTACCGCGGCGATCCAAATCGCCAGCCGCCTCGGCGTGCATGTCATCGCCACAGCGGGCAGCGCCGACAAGTGCCAAGCCTGCTTGGATTTGGGGGCAGAACAAGCGGTGAATTACCGCGAAGAGGACTTCGTCGATCAGGCCCGCGTTTTTGGCGCGGCGCTCAACGGACAAAAAGGCGTCGATGTGATTCTCGATATGGTTGGCGGCGATTATGCCAACCGCAACATCAAATCCCTGGCACCGGACGGGCGGCTGGTGAACATCGCCGTTCAGCGTGGCGGCAAGGTCGAAATCGATTTGCTTGCCGTGATGCTCAAGCGCCTGACGCTGACCGGATCGGCCTTGCGCGCCCGCGATCCTGAGTTCAAGGCCGCCATTGCCGATAATCTCAAAGAACACGTCTGGCCGCTTCTAGAAAACGGAACCATTAAGCCAATGATATATAAAACTTTTTCTCTTGAAAATGCCGCGGGTGCCCATCGTTTGATGGAGAGTAGCCAGCACATCGGGAAAATCGTCCTAACGACATAAAAGCCGCCAATGGAATTATCTACAAAACATTCGACCTATGAGATTTATGCTGTAAAATCAACGCCTGACGTCAAAGAACATCACGGCGATAACGTCGAGCCAAAATGTTTCTTCCACATTGGGTTTCTGCGGTTTACCCGCTTTGTGTTTTGGGATAAACAAGGCCCACGCACTGCCTTTTCATGGCAGTTGCCAAAATTTATGGATAAGGATACCCAATATGGCGAAGCCTTTGATGCCCAAGGCGACGGCTGTGTGGCTCGTTGAGAACACCGCCCTTTCGTTTGACCAGATCGCTGATTTTGTTGGCCTGCATGAGCTTGAAGTCCAAGCCATTGCCGATGGCGAAGTTGCGATGGGCATGCAGGGTGCCGACCCGATTGCTTCGGGCGAGCTGACCCAGGAAGAAATTGATCGCTGCCAAGCCGATCCCAACGCGGCCCTGAAAATGGCCAAGGCAACGTTGCCGATGCCTAAGGCACGCGGAAAGGGCGCACGCTACACCCCTGTGTCCAAGCGTCAAGACCGCCCCGATGCCATCGCATGGCTGTTGAAACACCACCCGGAATTGACCGATGCGCAAATTTCGCGCCTGATCGGCACCACCAAGCCGACCATCAAGACAATCCGCGAACGTTCCCACTGGAACATCAACAACATCAAACCGCAAAGCCCGGTGGGCATGGGGTTATGCAACGAAGCCGACCTGGAAAAGGTCGTTGCCATTGCGCGTGCCAAAGCCGGCACCACGCATATCCCTGTTGCCGAACCCGAACCCGCGCCTTCGCCTTACGCACCGGAACCGGTACTGCCGACCATGGCACCCGGCCCCAAGGCGGAACCCGAAGCCCAACACACCGTCGAAAGCGTGTTCGGCGACGCGGCCTCATCGGACGACGGCGACAAGTAACGCTGTCAGCGCGAAACACTGCATACAAAAAGGGCCGCATCAAGCGGCCCTTTTTTTGTCCTGGCACCATCAGTCAGCGCACGACTGACCAAACTGGGCAAGAGCACTGGCCAGATAATCGCTGATCAGTGGAATTTCCAACAGATGCTTGGGAGTGCTTTCGTCCAGGTCGTCTTGGGCGGTTTGAAGCGCCTCTGCCCAGCCGTCCATGTCCACATCGCCACGCCCCACCATGACCATGGCATGCAGTTCACAAATCTCCTCGTCGCTCAGAGCCTCCAGAAACGACGTCAACTCTTCATAGACGCAATCGTCCGGTTGGTCGGACAAGATTTGATGGTCGTTATCATCGGTGGGATTGCCGCCAGGATCGGAATAAGGCGCCCCTTCCTTTGCGTCAAACTCACGCGTTTTGACGATCAAGTAGCAGACTTTTTCGGAAGAGATGGCTTGCATAGCGGACCTCCTTTCCTGGGCGTGCCCCCGCGCAAAAACTATGGGGCAAATTCAGGTGTCTCCAGCCCACTTACCGGGCTTATCCTTATCCGACATTCTAGCACAGAAGCCTTTGAAATAAGCAAAAATACGGGGACCGAACGTATCCGCTTCCGGTCCCCGTATTCGAGCTCAATCGGTGCGTTTAAGAACGTGCCTTGGCATAACCAATGCTTTCCAACGCCACGCTGATTTCATCCAAAATAGCCGGATCGTCAATAGTCGCGGGCACCTTGAACGCTTCGTTGTCGGCAATTTTCTGCATGGTACCGCGCAAAATTTTACCCGAGCGTGTCTTGGGCAGGCGACCAACCACCACGGCGGTTTTAAACGCTGCCACCGGGCCGATTTGCTCGCGCACCATTTTGACCACGTCCTTGACGATCTCTAGAGAATCGCGTGCGACGCCCGCCTTCAACACCAGCAACCCTAACGGCAACTGCCCCTTGAGATCGTCGGCTACGCCCATGACGGCGCATTCGGCCACGTCGGGATGACCAGACAGCACTTCTTCCATTGCGCCGGTTGATAGTCGGTGCCCGGCGACGTTGATGATATCGTCGGTGCGCGCCATGACGTAGACATAACCCTCTTCGTCGATGTATCCCGCATCGCCGGTTTTGTAATAGCCCGGGAACTCGTCAAGATACGCTTCTTTGTAGCGCGCATCGGCGTTCCACAGTGTCGGCAGCGAACCCGGCGGCAACGGCAATTTGCAGCAGATGGACCCGATGGTGCCCGCCTCGACCGGGTGACCGTCATCGGCCAAAACTTGCACATCCCAACCCGGCGCAGCCTTGGTCGGCGATCCGGGTTTGACCGGGAACGCGTGCAGGCCCATGCAGTTGGCCGCAATGGACCAGCCGGTTTCAGTCTGCCACCAGTGATCGATCACCGGTGTGCCGAGAATTTTTTGTGCCCACGTAAGCGTATCGGGATCGGTACGCTCGCCGGCCAGAAACAAGGCCTGCAGACTGCTGGTGTCATACTGCGCCATCAACGTGGCATCGGGGTCGTCGCGCTTGATGGCGCGAAAGGCGGTCGGCGCGGTGAACAGGACCTTGACCTTGTGATCCGCAATCACCCGCCAGAATGCGCCCGCATCGGGCGTACCTACCGGCTTGCCTTCATAAATCAAGGTGGTGCAACCGTGCAGCAGCGGGCCGTAGACGATATAGCTGTGACCGACCACCCAGCCCACATCCGATGCCGCCCAGTAGACATCGCCGGGTTTGACGTCGTAAATGGCCTGCATGGTGTAATTCAACGCCACCATGTGCCCACCGTTGTCGCGCACGATGCCCTTGGGCACGCCGGTGGTGCCAGAAGTGTAAAGGATATAGAGCGGGTCTGTGGCCGCCACCGTCACGCATTCGGCAGGCTCGGCAGTCTTTTGGGCCTCTGCCCAATCCACATCGCCCGGTTTGGACAAATTTGCCGGAGCTTGTGGGCGCTGCCACACGATGCACGCATCGGGCTTATGGTTGCTCAGTTCAACAGCGTGGTCCAGCAACGGTTTGTATTCGATGGTGCGCCCCGGTTCCAATCCGCACGACGCAGCGACGATGGCCTTGGGCTTCGCATCATCAATGCGCGTCGCCAGTTCCGCGGCGGCAAAGCCACCGAACACCACCGAATGGATCGCACCCAACCGCGCCACCGCCAACATGGCGATGGGGGCCTGGGGGATCATCGGCATGTAAATAATAACCCGATCGCCCTTTTCCACCCCTTGGGCACGCAAGACCCCGGCGAAGCGCGAGACCTCGTCTTTCAATTGCGCATAAGTGTACGTTTGGGCCGCCCCACCGGTCATGGGGCTATCGTAGATTAGTGCGGCCTGTTCACCGCGACCCTTTTCCACATGGCGGTCAACGGCGTTGTAACAGGTGTTGCACTCCGCACCCACAAACCAGCGATAAAACGGTGGGTTGCTCTCGTCCAGGACCTTGTCCCACGGTTTGACCCAATCGATTTGCTGGGCAACATCACCCCAGAACCCGTTGGGGTCTGAAAGCGAGCGCGTATGCGCGAGTTCATAAGGGTTAGCCATTGTTTCTCCCTGTCAGCCCCTGATCGTTCAGCGCCCTCACCAATGGCGGGCACCGCGCCGGAGTTCATTTTATCGCCGCACACGCACCCCCGTACGCATCCGGCTGTCTCCCTGGTGTGAATTTTGATCCAAAAGATTGTTTTTTGCAATGCAGCATTGTGGCAGACTGAGCGCACGCTAAAAGATCATTGGGGGCAATCATGAATACTGGTGCAAGCATCTATGAACAAAACCTGGGGAAAACCCCAGCTAACTTCCAACCGTTAAGCCCGCTGTCGTTTCTGCAACGCGCTGCGCGAGTCTACCCCGATCTGGAAAGTGTGGTTCATGGTCCGCGCCGTTATACCTGGGCGCAAACGTATGCTCGCGCCAAGCGCTTGGCCTCAGCCCTGACGAAGCGCGGCATAGCCAAGGGCGACACCGTCGCCGCAATGCTGCCCAACATCCCAGAAATGTATGAGTGCCATTTCGGCGTGCCCGTGACCGGGGCCGTGCTGAACGCGCTCAACTACCGTCTTGATGCGGAAAACATCGCCTTCATCCTCAACCACGGCGAAGCCAAAGTCCTGATCACCGACACCGAATTTTCCGCCACAATCAAAGAAGCCCTGGCGTTGGTCGGGCGCGATGACATCACCGTCATCGACGTCGACGACGACCAGGCTGATGAGCGCGGCGAAAAATTGGGGGAAATGGACTACGAGGCGTTCCTCAACGAGGGCGACGAAGACTTTGTCTGGCGCGGGCCTGACGATGAATGGGACGCCGTTTCGCTCAACTACACATCGGGCACCACGGGCAACCCCAAGGGCGTGGTCTATCATCACCGTGGTGCATACCTGAACGCCATGAGCAACATCGTCGGCTGGAACATGGGCCATCATCCGCGCTATCTGTGGACCTTGCCAATGTTCCATTGCAACGGCTGGTGTTTCCCTTGGGCGCTTGCCGCCGTTGCGGGCACCAGTTTGTGCCTGCGCCGGGTCAGCGCCGCCAACATTTACAGCGCCATAGCCGACGAAGGCGCCACGCATTTTTGCGGCGCGCCCATTGTGCTCAACTTCGTCATCAATGCGACCAATGCGGAAAAGAAACCCTTCGATCACAAGGTCGAGGTCATGGTCGCCGCCGCGCCGCCGCCCGCCTCGACGCTGGAAAACATGCAGCGCGCCGGCTTCAACGTCACCCACGTTTACGGCCTGACGGAAACCTATGGCCCGGCCACCATGTGCGCGTGGCACCCGGAATGGGATGATCTGAGCGTCGAACAGCAAACCCTGAAAAAAAGTCGCCAAGGCGTGCCCTATCATGTGTTGCAGGATCTACAAATCATCAGCCCCGAAACCATGGAGCTGGTGCCCAGCGACGGTGAAACCATGGGCGAAACCATGTTCAAGGGCAACATTGTGATGAAGGGATACTTAAAAAACCCCACCGCCACCGACGAAGCTTTTCGCGGCGGTTGGTTCCATTCCGGCGATCTCGGCGTGATGGAGCCAGACCAGTATATCAAGCTCAAAGACCGCTCCAAAGACATCATCATTTCAGGGGGCGAGAACATCTCCTCCATCGAGGTCGAAGACGCCCTCACCAAACACGACGCCGTATTTGCCGCCGCCGTGGTCGCCAAGTCCAATGACAAATGGGGTGAAACCCCGTGTGCGTTCATTGAGCTTAAACCCGGCCGCGAAGGCACCGTCACCGAAGCCGAAATGATCGAGTTTTGCCGCGACCACCTGGCGCATTTCAAATGTCCGCGCGACGTGGTGTTTGCCGAGTTGCCGAAAACCTCAACCGGCAAAGTCCAGAAGTTTAAACTCAGGGAAGTGGCTGAAGATTTATAGAAAGACCTTCTAACCTTTCCTTGCAAAAGATCCCCATGATCCACAGAACACACAGGAAACACGTCACGTTTTCCAAAGGACTCAGTGCTATAATAAATAGAATCGCACCCCCTTTCACAAATAAGAGCGTGATATGCCCCAACAATACTCCCTTGACCTCGTTGACCACGAATATGGTGGTGAAGTCATTCGCCAAAGAGCAAGTGATGGATTCATAAATGCGACTGCAATGTGCCGTGCTGCAAGCAAAGAATGGCCTGATTATCAAAAGCTGATATCAACTACAAAATTTTTCAATGCGTTATCTGCTGATCTAGGCCAACATCAGGATGAGCTTGTAATTAGCACTCAAGGTATTGAAGGAGAGGATCGCCGCAATCAAGGGACCTGGGTTCATCCCCAAATTGCCATCGACTTAGCACAATGGTTATCCCCTGAGTTCAAAGTTAAGGTGACCAAATGGGTGTTCGAGTGGATGTCGGGCCTGAACGCCCCGATGGCCACACCGAAGCCTAGTTTTGACTTCATGAACCGATACCATCTCAATGCAAACCGCGTTGACCATGATTTCTTCTCCATTATCGGAGAGCTTTATGTTCGTATTCACGGTGCACTAGAACACGAAGGTTACGTTCTGCCAGAGCGCGCCCCAGACGGAAAATTACTGCGCCCTGATATTAGTGTAGGACAAACATTTCCAAAATGGTTGGCTGAAAACTATCCAGGATTGGCTGATAAACGAAAAAAGTACTCCCACTTACTTCCAGACAACATGGAAGTTGATGCATGGCAATACCACAACTCCGTATGGCCTCAGTTCATGAAGTTCATGCAACAAATTTGGCTCCCAGAAAGGGCCGTCTCATATTTCAAAAGCCGTGATCCTAAAGCAATCCCATTTGTGGAAAAAATGGTTGCCTGCCTACCAGCCCCTCAGGCTACCAAAGCGCTCCCTCAAAAGTGATCCGCAAATCCAAACCCCACTTACGACCGCTGCTCTAATCATGCTCAAAAAAGGAAGCATTATTTAAATTGGGGCTGTGCCAGAAGTTCAAATTGCGCGAAGTGATGGAAGACCTTTAAGCTGATAGAGCTTCATTATCATTATTTGGAAGGCAACTATGATGCGTTGGTCTGTTTTTGTCGTTCTTTTAGCCTTGATGGCCTCGGGGCTTGGGTGGGTTGTTTACAGTCATCAGAGCCGCGTGATTGTGCTCAAAGAGCCACCTGCATCCTTGGCGCAGTGGTATAAACCGCAAAACAAACGACACGTCTGGCTGCACACCATGTTCAAGTTACGCCGCGAGATGCAGGCGGTGGGCATGTACGCCAAGGCCCAAGACGCCGAGGGCATGCAAAAATGGGCGGCAAAGCTAAACAGTGACTACGCCAAAATCACCGAGATGGTGCCGGAATGGAAACTCCGCGTGGATTTGGTCGCCATGGAAGCACTGCAAAAAAGTGTCGCCGACAAGCGTTTCGCCGATGTGGCGGCGGACTTGTCCAACATGGACAAAAGCTGCCAATCGTGTCACGCGGATTTCCGCGCTGTGACGGCGGCGCTTTATCGCGCCCCGGATTTTTCAGAAATGAAGGTGAACGGCTCAACGGACTTCAAAGCCCACATGCGCGCCATGAGCCAACAGGTGAACCAGATCAACATCGCCGCAATCGATGCTAAACGCGACGCAGCCCTTTCCGCCTTTGCCGCATTGAGCACCAGCATGAATCAACTCGGCAAGACCTGCGCCAAGTGCCACAAAAATACCTCGCAGACCTACCCCGATGCAGCCATGACCCAAGCCATGGCCAGCCTTGAACAAAGTTTGCACGGGGACACCCTCAGCAATAAGGGAAAAGCCCTTGGCACCGTTGCCGTCATGGCCTGCGCCAAGTGCCACGGCACCCACCGCTTGTCCTTTGACGCCAAGCAACTGTTCAAAGACAAAATGAGTCTGCGGGACCTGCTCAAACACTCGTTTTGAGGTTGATGTTTGCTTCCGAATCTATAGGACGGATTGGATACGCGCTGTAGCGATCGGCGTATAGCAACGCTGGCCTTCATAAATATGCAGAGTGCGCTTAGGACCAATCAACCAACAAGCTGACATCGCCGATAAAGCCATGCGGAAAGTTGTTGATGCGGGCTTTGAGGCGGTAGCCATTTGGCTGACCATGCTGTTGCCATAGGGTGTAGAAATTGAGGGCTTTACCTTGCAGGGATTTAGGCCAGTCATGCTCGCCATTGTTTATGGCGCGTCCGCCGTCAGTGCAAAAGCCGGAACTGAACTCCATCACTTCGAGTTCATATTGGCCTTCTTTGGCGGCGTCGATAATTTTGTATTCAAAGGCTTCAAGCTCGCGTGGATTGAACACGTATTCCATAAATAGCTTTTTTTGCTCTTCAAACTGAGCTTGATCGTTGCTGGAAGCACGCACCTCCTGCTTTGCTCTTCTGACTTTGGAAATATTCGTATAACGCCGCAACTGCGATGCGACGACGACCCGACTGGACATTACAAGCCACCCTTGAGAAAACACGGCCACCATGACTAAAACCACAGACACAGTTTCAACGCTTCATTGTGACAAATTTCAATCAAATTGACCAGCCACACCCGACAACAAACGCACATGCCCGAACCAATTGGTCCGGGCATGCGGGGTATTGTGTTGTGAAGGGGCTGAAGCAGGACCCTGCCGACCTAATCAGCCGGTCTTGCAGACCATGTCCTGCCCGCAGCATAGCGGTGATTTGATTTTGCCGTGACCATTGGGGCATTGAGAAACCTGAATTTCGTTTCCGTCATCCAGCGTCAACGACGCATTTTCCAAAGGTGCATCACACTTGCCGCACGTCGCGTTGACGCTCATCCCGCACACATCGCATTCATACGTCGCCATAGTCTTTGTTCCCTAAATACTGATGAATTGATGGCGTTCATATAAGAAGAGCAAGGCCCGGATTCAAGAGATGACAGGGTCATCATTTTCGCCAGCTTAAGGCGCGCTCACCACCACCACGATCGCGCCCCCTGCATTCACGTTCACCACCTGGCCCCCATAGCCGGGCGTTGCCGCCACGGTCGCATCGAAAGGCGCTTTCAACGTCGCACGGTCCAGTTTCCACTTGGCAAGGATTTGGGCGGCCCGGGCATTCTCATAGGCCATCAGAGCTTTGGCCTCTGCCGTTTCGGCAAGCTCGACTTGTTCCGCCGAGGTCGACAGGGCGTCGAACAATTCCCGAGTTTGCTGCAAGCGGCGCTCGGCCAAATCCAAGATCACCTTGGTGGAGGTGCCTGCCGCATCAGCGGCGCGTTTTTTAGCCCGAAACGGAGTGAGGTCGAGCACCGCCAGAACATCGCCTTTGACCACCTTGGCACCGGCGCTGACCTTGACCTCAGCCACCACGCCGGACACCGCAAACGACAAGGCTCGGTCCGCCGCCCAAGTGACTGAGGGCCCGGCAAACAGCACGGCGCACAACACGGCGGCAAGAAGGAAACGTTTGAGCATGGTCATCACAATTGATCCTGGCGTTTGAATTGTTTTTCATCTTCCTGACCGAATCCGGTGCCCGACTTGGGCACGAAGCTGCCTCCGGGCGCTTCGGCGGCACCGACGACTTCTGAGATGAAATTCGGTTCCAAACCGCGCCCCGGATGCTCGCCGAGCAGCACGGCGATGCGCGCCTGAACCATCTGATACGCCCCGGTTGCGCGAACCAGCTCAGCCTCAGCCTCGGTATGGTCAATCATGGCACGTCCCAAATCGGCGACCCGTTCCTGGGCATAGAGTTGCTGGCGCAACAGTAAGTTTTTAGACGTATAATCGTGCTGAGCCATCGCCGAGATCACGCGCTGATAGGCATCGTCCAGCGCCATCACGATGGTGAGAGCCTGGCGGCGTAAATCGCTTTTCCGGGCCTCATACTTAGCACCTAAGCGCGATTGTTCCGCCGCCAAACGGTTCTTTTTCGCCGCTGTCACCCCACCGTCGAAAATCGGCCACGACAAGCGTGCGCCGACCGCGTAATCGTTGCGGCCACGCAAATCGCGGGTGGTGTATCCGGTGTTGGCATAGGCATCCAGGTTGGGCAACGATGTCACCCCGCCCCGGCGTAGGCCCACCGCCTCGCCCCGTTTAGCGAGCGCCATCAGGTCTGGATTGCGATCCCAAACGGCGGCGATAAACTTATCGCGGTCGATGGCAACGTGTTTGGCCTTGGGCGGCTTTGGTGGGGAAATCAGTTCTTCCGGCAACTCAATATCCATCAATTCTTCCAGACGCAAACGGTAACCCGCGTTGCGCGAACGTTCGCGAAAATAGACCAGCCGGGTTTGTTCCGCCGTCGTTAACGCCTCTGCCACATCTACTGGACTGGCGCGCCCCAGGGCAAAATTTTCCTTGGCCCGGTCCCAGCCCAGATAGGCCGAGGTGTGGCCTTCGTAGAGCGCACGCATTTCCAGTTCCGACGCATGAAGATTGTAATAAAGCGCCAGACCCTCCAGCAATACCGCGTTGCGCGCCGATACCAGCGCCTGTTCGGCGGCCTCGGTTTCCTTGCCCGCCGCATCGCGGGCGCTGGTTGTGCGGCCAAAATCGTAAATCGGCTGGACAACTTCCAATGCCCCATACGCATCAGCATTGTCATCTGGATATTTTGACGCGGCGCTGGGGCGATAAAACTGACCGCCGGCGAACAGCGACAAGGTTGGCATCAGACCCGCACCAGCCTCGTCCATACGCGCGCGGGCAATATTGATGTCGGCAGCGGCCGTGGTGATGGCATAATCACCATTGGCTTCAATGCGTTGCAAAACCTCTGGCGCGGTGAGCACCTTTTCATCCTGAGAAAATGCCGGCGTCGCGCTCAGCGCCATCAATGTGGCGGCGCATATGGTGCGAATATCGGCTCTCCTCCGCATGGCTCAGTTGTGCTCTTGCACGTAGCGAAAAAAAGAGGTTCCGGTCTTGTGCACGCCATCGACCACGTACTTACCTGCCAGCAAAAATTGCTTTTCATCCAGATAGCCCGTGGCGCGCAACGCAACGTGGGCATCTTTGTCATAGAACACAAACACTGGGGTGGCGCGCACGCGGAGTTTGCGGGCAAACGCGACTTCATCGCTTGGGGTGCCGTCGGGCATCACCACATCCAAATTGCCTTTGATGTTGCTTTCCATCATCACGAAATGCTTGGAAAAATAATCCATAACTTCCGGTGCCGGATGCACGCGCGCGCGCATCTTGTCGCAATACGGACACCCCGCCTGGTGAAAGAACAGCACCAGATACTTGTCGTCATCGGCGGCAGCCTGCACTTCGCCCTGATAGTCGTTATCGATGCTTTCCGCCCGGTATTCCGCAAGCGTCGGATGCGCCAAAAGGAACAACGATAACATCACAAAGGAAGCCACACCAAAGCGCATAACGGGAAGACCTCAATAAGTTTCAACCTACAGATTCGAACCAACAGCATAACCAATTCGAGAAATTCCTGCCAGAGCAGAAGTGGAATAACGAATGAAAAAACCGGCCTTCCTCTATAGGGAAGACCGGCTTTTTGAAACATATCTCACAAACTCTGTTGACGAATGCCCATCAATGGCGAGTGAGCTTATTTAATTCGTCTTTAATTCGTAGTTTTTCTTTTTTGAGGGTGTGGATTTCGACTTCATTCGGATAGGGCCTTGCCTTTTCCATATCGAGAGCCACATCAAGTTTGCCATGACGATTTTTAAGCGAAACGATCCTGTTCTCCAACGGCATTGTAATTTCTCCCTCAATTTAAGGTCATTACGAGCAAGAATTTTACGATGCAAAAATTCAAAGATAAAGCTCTATTTGAACCGTCAGCTTTTTCAGCGGGTTACAGATAAGTTACAAAATGACCGCAATCGGAATCACCGATTCAGCGCCTGTGATCCCATGATCTCTTTGTGATAGGGTGGGACAAAACCGGGATGGGATATCTATGAACGACACCTCCGAAGACCTTCACGCGCGGCTTGAGCATTTGAAAACCGAACATCGCGACCTCGACGACATCATTGCACGTCTGGCCGAAGATTCTACGCCGGACCTGTTGCAGCTGCAGCGCCTAAAAAAGCGCAAGCTTTTGATAAAGGATCAGATAGCCAAGCTTGAAAGCGGTTCCATTCCCAACATCATTGCCTAAATACAATTGAGGCATTAACCGGAGACCCCCATGAGCACACCAATCCAAATCGATTATTATTTTTCCGTCATCTCGCCCTGGGCCTATTTGGGCAATGCGCGACTTCATGATCTAGCCAAGCGTGCGAATGCTCAGGTGGTGTACCACCCCCAGAGCTCGCCGGACCTATTTCCCGCCACCGGTGGGCTGGCGCTAAAGGACCGTGCCCAACCGCGCAAGGATTACCGCCTTGTGGAACTGGCGCGGTGGAGCAAGCATCTCGGCATCGCGCTCAACCTGCAGCCCAAGCATTTCCCTACACCGGAAGCCTCTGCATCCAAGATGATCCTAGCGACCCAGGATGCGGGCCAAGATGCAGCTCCGCTGCTCGGCGCTATCTTCAAGGCTGTATGGAGTGACGAGTTGGATATCAATGATCCCGACGCCCTCATTATGCTGGCTGACAAAAGCGGCCTGAACGGCAAAGCCTTATTGGAAGCCTCATCCGCGGCACGCTTCGATACCGCGTTTGCTGAAACCACTCAGGCGGCGATCAAGTGCGGCGTGTTCGGTTATCCGACGTATGCCTATAATGATGAATTGTTCTGGGGACAGGATCGTTTGTCGTTCCTGGAAGACGCACTCAACGTGCGCTAAGCGTGTGCTGCTCATAACAAACGCAGCGGAAAAATTCAGACGTAACGAAGCTGCATATTGTCCTTGGCACGCTGGAGAACCTCATCACCAGTATCGCCTGGGACGATTGCCGCATCCCCAAAACGGGCTGCAACGCCGAAAGACTGCCCCTGCCAGACGAATGCCCGCCCACTGAGGGCCGTTTGCAAACGCGCAACCTTGGCCTCAGCTTCTTCCAACGTATTGCCGGGTAAAATGATGCCGAAATCGAAATTTTCCAAACTGCCGAGAACATCACCGGCTTCCGCCCCATCGCGCAACGCCTCTGAGGCCTGCATCATCAAGCTTTCCACCGCCCCGTGGCCGAACTCACTGCGCACACCGGCGGCATTGCTGATTTGAATGTAGAGAAACGCAAACTGCACGTTTTCTTCTTCCCTGCGGCGTACCGCAAGGGCCAGACGCGCCATAAAGGCACGGCGACGCATCACATGAAGCACCCGGTCCTTTTCGGCCTGCTGTTCCAAAAATGCCTCATGATTTTTTGCGCGGGAAAGCTCAGAACGTAAATGATTGATTTCATCCAATAGCGTCCCGATGGCATTGCGGACATTCTCAGTCATCTCTTCTTTGGGAATACCAAGCACACTGACGTCATCATCAATATCACCGTGACCGTGCCCACCTGTGTCTGCACCGCCACCATATCCCCCCTGACCGCCGCCCTGCTTGCGTTGACGCTCCCGCCGGGCAGCCAGCAGCGCGCGGTCCTCTTCCGCTAGCCGGTTGCGGCCGGGACGAACGGACACGATTGGTGCTGCAGGCCCCACATTGTCATCGGTCATCTATAAATTCCCCACCCGTTTTCATCAGGCTTTCCCCGCTCCGGGATTCTGTGGCCCAATTTACCACGAAAGAGCGTATCAGTGGAACATGATCGGCCAAACGCCCCCCTAATGCCATAACGCTTGCCTGATAAGGCGTGATGCCTATAATTGCCCGCTTTCTCAATGGGCAAACTCGCCCACTGCTGGAGCAGAGATTATGACCGCAACGGGGACTACGTCGGGGACAAAGCTGGGGACGACGCTGGGCGAACCTCTTGTCGGCATCATCATGGGCAGTCAGTCCGACTGGGAAACCATGAAAAATGCCGCCGAAACCCTGGACAAGCTGGGCGTCGCGTACGAGACCAAGATCGTCTCCGCGCACCGCACACCCGACCGTCTGGTCGCCTATGCCAAATCCGCCAAGGACCGTGGCCTTCATGTCATTATCGCCGGTGCCGGTGGTGCAGCGCACTTGCCCGGCATGGCAGCGGCGATGACCCCGATCCCGGTGCTCGGCGTTCCCGTGGAAAGCAAAGCGCTAAAAGGCATGGACTCACTGTTGTCCATCGTTCAAATGCCCGGCGGCGTGCCCGTCGGCACTCTGGCCATCGGCAAGCCCGGCGCAATCAACGCAGGCTTGTTTGCAGCCTCGATCGTCGCCCTGCACGACCCAGCGGTCGCCAGCAACCTCGACGCATGGCGCGCTAGCCAAACCGCTGCCGTTGCCGAAGCCCCCACAGATTAACCCATAAACGACAAGCAGGCCCCCTCCCGTGAGCAACAGCGAGAACAACAGCACAAGCCCCATCAAACCCGGCTCCGTGATCGGCATCATCGGAGGTGGTCAACTGGGCCGCATGACCGCCGTTGCCGCAGCTGAATTGGGCTATCGTGTGCACGTTTTCACGCCCGAGCAAGACAGCCCCACCGAACAAGTCTGCGACCACGCCACCATTGCGGCCTATGACGATCAGGACGCCATTGAAGCATTTGGACAAAACGTCGACGTGGTGACGTTTGAATTCGAAAACGTGCCCGCCGAAACGGTCCGCCACCTGAGCAAGCTGGCCCACGTGCGCCCGAGCTGGGAATGTCTCGCCATCTGCCAGGACCGTATACGCGAAAAAAGCTTCTGCAATACGCTCGGCATCGAGACCGCACCGTGGCAAGAAGTGACCAGTATCGAAGACCTCAGCGCTGCGATTGCCGAAATCGGTGCCCCCTCGATCCTCAAAACCACCCGCTTAGGGTACGACGGCAAAGGACAGGTGCGCATTACCTCCGAAACCGACCCGGCTGATGCGTGGCGCGAGCTTGGCGGCGGCCCTGCAATCTTGGAAGGCTTTGTCGATTTCACCATGGAAGTTTCGGTCATCACCGCGCGCCGCCCAAACGGGGCCATGGCATCGTTTGACGTGGTGGAAAACCGTCACAAAGATGGCATTCTCGACGTCACCATCGCCCCGGCTGACATCTCGCAGGAACTCGCCGAGCAGGCCCGCACCATTGGCCAAAAAATGGCCGATACGATGGATTTGGTGGGTTTACTGGCCGTAGAACTGTTTGTCACCAAAGACGGGCAGTTGTTGGTCAACGAAATGGCCCCACGCCCACACAATTCTGGCCATTGGACTCAAGACGGGTGCAAGACCAGCCAGTTCGAACAGTTTGTGCGCGCCGTCACGGGACTTCCGCTGGGCACGCCCGAGCGTCATTCCGACGCCGTGATGAAGAATTTATTGGGTGTGGACGCCACACTATGGGAACAGCAGTTGTCCGACCCCGACAACAAACTGCACCTATACGGCAAGCGCGAGCCCCGTGCTGGGCGAAAAATGGGCCACATCAACCGCCTGCACCCCAAGGGCAGCCTACCCAAGGGATAAAAAACTCGCGCATTACGGGTAACTAATCCTTTTGGATTTGTATCGTTCCTCTTTTAGAGTCTATATACTTGGGTGAGTGGGGGAACCGATGAACACACAGCCGAGCGAAACGACACCGAAGCCCGCCTCAGAGCAGCATGAGCAGCGTCAGTGGGAACGCCAAGAATATAGCACCTCGATGACGCTGGTGTTGGCGGATGGTCGCGACCTCATGGGCGAAACCTACAACGTCAGCCCAGGCGGCATATCGCTTTCCATTTTGGGCCCCCTTGATGGCGTGATCCCGGGAGAAACCGCGGAATTGCACATTTCCCCGTACAAGGGCAGTCCGTATTTCCCCTGCACCATTGCCCGTATATTCGATGGCGGCGTTGGGCTGAAATTTTCATCCGACCAAGCGACCTTTGGTGCTTATATCTCTCACGACATGCTTTTAAGCCTGCTGGGAAAAATCAACAACGCCTTTGCCCAGTCCCTGGACCTGAAAACAACCATTGAAACCGGCGTCTCCGAGATCAAGGCACACCTGCAGGCCGAAGCCTCATCACTATTTCTGGTGGGCAAGGATGGAAACTCCGTGATCTGCTCGGCATGTGCTGGCCCTGTGAACATCACCGGCTTGGAACTTTCGGTGAATGAGGGAATTGTTGGCCGCACCATCCGCGAGAAAAGCCCGCAAACGGTGCACAATGTTTCAGACGACCCTTTTTTCACGCAAGTCATAGACGAAAAAACAGGGTTTAAGACCGTCTCTTTGCTGTGCGCTCCCATGGTCATTGAAGGGCAGGTCCTCGGCGCGCTGGAAGTCGTCAACAAACGAGGTACGGGATTTTTCACCAAATCCGACGAAGTGGCGCTGGTGGCCTTGGCCTCAGCCACTGCGCTGGCGATCCACAATGCCCGCCAAGCCACGGAATTGATTGAGAAGGAAGCCAAGATCAGGGCTTCAGACATGAACTATCACTTCATATCTTCGCTCAATCACCGCCTGCACACACCGCTCAATACGGTTATGGGATTTGCGCAGCTGCTCGAAGCGGATCAGTCCGTCATGTCTTCCAGTATCGGCAAGGACGGCGTCCCGCAAATCGTTTCCGCCGGTCAAAACCTGATGAACATGGTTGACGCCATTCTTAGCTTTGCCGAACTTGAAGGTGGCAAGGTCAAGGTGAACATCGCGCCCCTCCACCCTCTCGACACCTATGAGGCTTGTCTTGAAGAGGCTCACATCACCGCAAATGACCGCAGTGTCACGATCAAAGACCAACACACCGATCTGTCAGATATCCCCGCCATTGCGGTCGATGGTGTTCGTTTCAGGCACGTCATGGAAAATGTTTTACAACATGCCGTCTGCGCCTGTCCGCCACATGGCGTCATCACACTTTCCAGCACGACGACAAACGAGGCCGTTCGGTTTATCGTTACTTTTGAGAACGAGTGCCCGGAAATTCCCAACACGGCAATCCCCTTTACGCCCAACACCCAATGCGGGGAAGCTGAGCTTGACGGCACCTGTACGGGCTTGGAGTTAGCCATATCTCACAAGCTGGTCGCCCTCATGAACGGTGATATCGACATGGTGCAGGTCGATGACGAATACACAACCATCTGGTTTGAGTTCCCCATCGCCTGATTTTTCAGTCAGAAAGGGGCACATCACCCTTTGACGTCAGGCTCCATGAGCGCCGTGATCGGTTTTCGCTTGTGCGTCGCCAGCCAGATGCCGAGGGCGATGGGCACGATGCCAAGAAAATCTCCAATGGCCGCTTGCTCATCCAACAGCAACCAACCAAAGAACAATCCAAACGGCGGCATCAAAAAGTGCAGAGCGCTGGCGTCCGACGCTGTACCGTGAGTGAGCAGATAAAACCACAGCCCCACCGCACCGATGGACACAGCGATCACGATATACGCCATCGACAAGATATAATCGGTACCGAACACGATCTGGCTTACGTCTTCCGTCATCAGCCCCACCGAAAGCAGCAACACACCAGCGCTGAGGAACTGCCCCCCAACCAACACCGATATAGGGGCATCAATGTTCCATTTTTTAAACAAGATCGAACCCACCACCACCGATGTCAGCGACACGGCCATGATGAGAACACCGCCAACATCCTCACCGCTCACATTGATGCGGCTATTGAGAACAATCACCACACCGACAAGCCCCAGAGCAAGTCCCGCGCCACGACGCAATGACATATGCTCCCCCAACGCAGGCACCGCCAGCAGGGCAATGAAGATCGGGTTCATAGAAATGATCACCGCCGCCAACGCCGACGACACGTCACCCATGGCATGCCAGGCAAGCCCTTGATAACCCGCTTGATTGAGCACGCCCAGCACCACCAACTTCCCCCACCCGGAAAAGCCGATCGGTCGGTAATGGCCCATCACCAGGGCGAACCCCAACATCAAGACGCCGGCGAGTAAAAAGCGAATGCCCAAAAACAATTGCGGGGGGCTCACCTGCATAGCGATTTTGCCCGCTGCGAAAGCCGAGCTCCACAACAGCACGAACAGGGCAACGGTGGCGAAGTAAATGAGTTTGTTATCGCGAATGGGCATGGAGCCGCTTCCTTATTCACCTGGAATGAGGAGACCATACAGCTCCTTCTTCACAAAATATAATTAAATGTTATGATGCTTTATATTCATTTTTTGGATGGTTTACATGAAGCTCGAATTGCTCAAAGCCTTTGTTGCAGTGGCGGAAACCGGTGGCATCACTAAGGCTGAAGCCAGAATTCACCGCACCCAGTCGACAATTAGCCAACAAATTGCACGACTTGAAGATAACCTTAGCACCACTTTGTTTGATCGTTCCAAACGCACGGTTCAACTGACCGAACGCGGACGGCAATACCTGGACTATGCTCGGCGTATTTTAGCGTTGGATCAGGAATCCCGAGCACTCATCAACGATCAGGACCGCCTTCGCGTGCTGCGTATTGGAATTTCAGATAATTACACGCGCACGGGTTGGGCTGACCTCATCATCGCCTTTAATCGAACGAACCCTAATTTCCGCACCGCCGTAAAAACTGACCAAAGCGGCATGCTGCAAACCCACATGGATGAAGGCCATTTGGACATTGCGATCTGCAACGAACTCAACGAACCCACAGATGCACGCGCTTACCGTCTCACAAAACTTCATTGGTTTGCGGCCCAAAACAGCGATATTCACAAAGAGCACCCCTTGCCGCTGATCCTCTATCCACCGGGCTGCGCCTACCGGACCCGCGCCCTTACGGCACTTGAAAGCGCTGGCATTCCCTGGCGCATTGCGTTTGAAACACCCGACTGGCAGAGCATCCGCACAGCAGCAAAAGAGGGCTTAGGCGTTACGCTTTTAGATAATATGAACCACATAGAAAACGTGCAGGCGCTGACACCTGCAAAGGGCCTCCCCAAGGTTGCCCCTGTTTTCCAAACACTGCGCGTCCGCCCCGGTGCCGAGGGCGATGCGCACATTCAAGATTTGGCTGAACGTTTTGTGGAGATCGTGAGCGCTTAAGCCCGCCCAGCAACACCGCGATAGGACGCTGCCGTGCTGGCGCGGTTAAGGCTTTTTTCGATGTCGAGCGGGGAAATGCGATGTTCCTTCACCGCTTCGAGCAGATCGATTTCCACGGCCTGCCCTTTGTCCAAGTGCAAAGCCACTGCATGGCGGATGAAATCCTTTGTTTCCCGATCGACGCCCGCGTTGGCCAAAGCGTTGGACAGCAGTTCACGCCGCACCATTGGCGGGAAGCGCAGAACCTCAATGGTCACCATTTTTTTCACCTGATGGGGAATCAATGTCGTGGCGAAAATGCGGTCCAGGCAGTAGCTATAGATGCCGAAATCCAGCCGTCCCGCGACCGATTTGGTGAAATCCACAAAATCATCGATAAAGGTGCCGCTGGAAACCTGCCCTTCAATCAATTGGCGCACCACTTCGAGAAACTTACGATAGCGTGTGCGCGCAGGGTTGAGATCATCGCCCAGCACCCCTTCCAGATCGCGAATACGGGCTTCGCGAAACCCCGATTGCAACACCGCCGCCGCGCCTTCGCGCACATGCGGAGACAGCGATTGCTTTTCGATCAGCTCAAATAGCTCTTCAAAAGCCTCGCGTCGGGCATCATCCATGCTCGCCGCTTGGTGCGCCAACGGCAAAAGTGCTGCCCGCGCGACCAGATCATCCTTGGAACAAACGGCCGCCATGGCCTGCGCATCCTTGGGGATATGCAGCTTGGAAGAAGCAAAATCATCAGTGATGAGAAACCGCCCGCTGGCCTGAAACGTCAGATACCGCCCAAGCCGGGAACACGTCACGAAATGATCGGCCATGGCGATGCCCTTAAGGGCATTTACGTGCACGGGAGCCTGCGATACGTGTGCATTTACGGTCATGGATACCTTCCCTTACGTGATCCTCAACTGAGCATAGGGCTTTGGGCCATCGCAAACGGCATGCCTTTAGGGCCGCATTTGCAAGTCGGACTTGAATTTGGAGAGCGGCCCGCCCTTAAACAATTCGCCAAGCGCGTTCATCACCTTGGCTTTCATTGGTGGGATTTTCAGTACGTCGTCAATACGCCGGGTGAGAAAGTCCCAGGTATCTTCGCAATTTTCCGATTGATCGTTCAACCAATACAGCACCGTCGGGCCGTACACCGCCGCCAACAGCCCGCGCTTGGTGTAATAATTGAAATCCGCCGAGCGATCCCCTGCCATGTACCAGATGTGATCCACTGTGGTGTGGGTGATTTTGGCCATCAAGGCCGCATGCAGCGGGTTTGCCAGCACGCCCAGCCCACCCCGCACCGCTTCGCGGTATGGGCCTAAAAACTCCAGGCGGGCGCGGACACCAAAAATCACACGGTCTCGCACACGCATATGGCCCACATCCGCATCTTCCATAGCCTTGATCATGGCACGATCCGAGATGGTCGCGAAATGCGCGATTACATCCACCGCCCCCTCGGGAAACAGGCGTTTGGCCGTTTTGGCGTCGAACCCGGCGTCCTCAGCACCCGCCGCCAGCGCGGCCTCACCCCAGCCATCAAAGGCCACATGGGGGGCGGCAGCCAAGGCAATGGCGTCCTTTTTTTCTTCGCGGCTTATTTTTGCTTTTGTGGCGCTCATGTTCATTCTCCGGTGTCGGCCTGATTTTCGCGGCCCTCATCGTCTCCGTCCGTACGGGTCAGCTCCTCGGTGAAGCCGAAACGGTCCATATCCTCAATACGGTAAGGGTACAAAATCCCGTCCAGGTGGTCGCATTCGTGCTGCACCACGCGGGCATGAAAGCCCTTGGCCTCGCGCACAAAACGATTTCCTTCCAGATCATACGCCGAATAGCGAATATGGGTAAAGCGCTCGACTTCGCCCATCATGCCGGGAAGGGACAGGCAGCCTTCCCAACCGGCTTCTTTATCCTCGCTGAGCGGCTCGATTTCCGGGTTGATCAGCACCGTAAGCGGCACGCCCTTGTCCTCGCCATCCTCAGACGGATCTCGTCCCGGATAAACCTTAAAGATCACGAGGCGCAGCGGCACATGGACCTGCGGCGCGGCCAACCCCGTACCGCTGGCGTCAATCATTGTTTCAATCATATTTTCGACCAGCGTCGCAATTTCCGGCGCGGTTGGGTCTTCCACCGGAGCGGCTGAAGCTTTAAGTACAGGGTGGCCCATGCGGGCGATCTTCAAAATAGCCATAAACGCAAAATCCCGAGATTTGATCTGTGCTCTTCACATATGGGGAGCCGAGTGGTATAACTCACCCGCTTCCGCCCACTGTGGTGCGGAAACAACTGGGACGCAAGACTCTGTGAGCCGAACGTCCTCGTTTAACCCAAACTTGAAAGGATGTGATTAACGTGCAAGTTGTCGTCCGCGATAACAACGTTGATCAGGCGCTGAAAGTTCTGAAGAAGAAGATGCAGCGGGAAGGTATTTTCCGCGAGCTGAAACTTCGTAAGAACTTCGAAAAGCCCTCTGAGAAACGCGCACGCGAAAAGGCCGAGGCCGTTTCCCGTGCACGTAAGATGGAGCGCAAGCGCCTGGAACGTGAAGGCTTCTAAACACGCCTAACGTTTCATACCATTTGGAACCTCGGTTCCCGAAAACCCGCACCAGAGATGGAGCGGGTTTTTTGTTGCCCGACTTGCATCTTGCGCCTTTATGGGGGAGAAAAGCGCACCACTTGAAATAACCGCCTCATTTTCCCCGGAGATCGACCGCCATGCCCACATTACCCAATTGCCCGAAATGCAATGAGGAGTACACCTACGAGGACGGCGCCATGCTGGTCTGCCCCATGTGTGCGCACGAATGGCAGAAGGATGGCGCAGAAGCTGGCGACACCGCGGCTGTCGTCAAAGATGCCGTGGGCAATGTCCTAAGCGATGGCGACACCGTGAGCGTTATCAAGGACTTGAAGGTCAAAGGCTCTTCGGCAGTGGTGAAAGTCGGGACCAAGGTGAAAAACATCCGTCTGGTTGACGGCGATCACGACATCGACTGCAAGGTCCCCGGCGTCGGCCCAATGGGCCTCAAATCCGAATTTGTCAAAAAGGTCTGATCCGGCTGGCCCACCGAACAAACGACACCACACAAACAAAAACGGCGGCTCGCAGGAGCCGCCGTTTTTGTATTATTTGGGACACTTAATCATCGCTCTTAATTTTCAAGAGCAACGTCCGCAGCTGAATGCGCTCCTCCTCACTCAGCGGGCTCATCATCTCTTGCTGTGCCGCCACGTGAGGACCAATCATCTCTTCCGCCAACGAGAAGCCTTCCGACGTTAAGACCACTTGGATGGCGCGACGGTCGTCGGGGTTGTTCTGACGACGGATCAGCCCCCGCTTTTCCAGTCGGTCTAGCCGGTTGGTTGTCGCAGCAGAAGACAGCATCATTTCCTTAGCCAATGCCGAAGGCGACAAAGCCTGTCCCTGCCCCTGACGTCGCAAGGTCAAGATCACATCAAGAGCCGCAAAATCCAGCCCCACCTTGGCCCAAAGCTTCTGTATGCCCCGCCGCAGAAACTCGCTTGCAATCACGATTTCGCCGATGACCGCCATCGCGGATAGGTCCAGCTCAGGATGTTCATGTGCCCACTGCCCCAAAACAGTATCCATCGAGGACTTTTTTGACTGTTTTTTGGACGATTTTGACGCTGGCTCTTGACTCATGATATGCCTCACCCTAAATATTTCGATGTCTAATTATTCGATATCAAATTAATTGACATCGAATTACCAGCCAACATAAGTCACCGGCACCCGCTTGTGAAGAGGAACACGACGATGACAGAACGCACAACCGACCACCCCGTAGAACCGCTTTTTCTTAAGCGTTGGTCGCCGAGAGCATTCGATGCAAGCCCCTTCCCCGAAACCGACCTTTTGTGCATGTTCGAAGCTGCACGCTGGGCACCATCGGCATTCAATCTGCAACCGTGGCGGTTTTTGTATGCGCTTCGCGATGATGCCCACTGGCAGGACCATTTGGGACTTCTGGACGACTTCAACCGCAGCTGGGCACACCGGGCTTCTGCGCTGGTGTTTGTAATTTCCAACACCATCATGACGCAAGACAACGACACACGGCCCATGCGCAGCCACAGCTTCGATACAGGCGCAGCCTGGGCACAACTGGCGTTGCAGGCGACAGCGCTGGGCTATCACGCCCATGCCATGGCTGGCATCGACTTCGATCGAACCAGGGAAGTTCTCAAGGTTCCGGACCACTTCCACATCGAAGTCGCGGTCGCGGTCGGCATGATATCTTCCCCCGAAGACTTGCCGGAAAACCTGAGACAACGTGAAAAACCGAGCGACAGACAGCCATTGCCCACAATTGCTATTGCCGGGGCATTTCCGTCATGAACGCGCCACGGATGCCTGCCTTTGACGGCAATATCGTTACCCGCGCTCATGTTTTAATGTTTGGCGCAACGGTTCTGATCGCCACGTCCTTTCCGGTTGGTGCGGCAATCACAAACGACCTGGACAGTCTGGTGCTAACCTTTTTTCGTTTTGCAATGGCGTCACTGTTGTTCGCCCCCATCGTTGCATGGCGTTATGGTCTGCGCCTTCCTGCCCCCCGGGACTTCTCCCGCTATGGGATTCTCAGCGCATGTCTGGTGGCTTTTTTTTGGGGCATGTTTACCGCGTTGCAGTACACCTCCGCACTCAACACCGCCACCATATTCGCCATGACCCCGGTCATCACGGCACTGGTCTCTGCGGTCTTGTTGAAAGAACGGCTTGGCGCAACGGCGCTTATCGCGTTGCCCATTGGCTTGAGCGGTGCAATATGGGTGATTTTCCGCGGCGACCTGAACGCCCTGTTGACTTTAGACCTGGGCGTCGGGGACGGAATTTTCTTCGCGGCCACGCTGATGATGGGATTTTATGGTCCACTGGTCAAGTATCTACACCGTGGCGAACCTATGGCGCAAATGACATTTTGGACTTTGGTGAGCGGTGCGTTGTGGCTTTTCATATTGGCCGCGCCAAGGTTTTCGTCCGTATCGTGGCAGGACGTCCCCAACACGGTTTACATCGGCATCGCTTATCTGGCCGTGTTCACGACACTGATCACCTTTTTCGTCCTTCAGTGGTGCACCAGCGTGATCAGCCCCACCAAGATCATTTCGTATACCTATCTCAACCCGATTTTGGTTGTCATCATCGCCATCATCCTTGGAGGACACCTGCCGACCTTGGCAACGTACCCTGGATTCATCTTGATCGTAACGGCCATATACGTACTGCAACGCGACAAGGGTGACAGGCGTTCCGGCATACCTTCGAAGGCATAAGAAAACAAAAACGGCGGCTCCCAGGAGCCGCCGTTTTGCATTGTATAGGCTAAATGAGTGCTTAGTGCCCCAGCGCCTGGACGATTTCTTCGGTCATCTTCTTGGCATCGCCGAACAGCATCATGGTGTTGTCGGCGAAGAACAAGGAGTTGTCGACACCCGCGTAGCCGGAGCTCATACCGCGTTTGATGAACAACACCGAACCCGCTTTTTCCACATCCAAAATCGGCATACCGTAAATCGGGCTGGCCGGATCGGTCTTGGCGGCGGGGTTGGTGACATCGTTGGCGCCGATGACGAAGGCCACGTCGGCGGAGGCGAATTCGTTGTTGATCTCTTCCAACTCGAACACCTCGTCATAAGGCACGTTGGCTTCGGCCAGCAACACGTTCATGTGACCGGGCATACGACCCGCGACGGGATGGATGGCGTACTTGACCTCCACACCCTCAGCCTTCAGCATGTCAGCCATTTCACGCAGCGCGTGCTGCGCCTGAGCCACCGCCATACCGTACCCCGGAACGATGATGACCTTGGATGCATTGCCCATGATGAACGCTGCATCGTCGGCAGACCCTGGCTTGACCGTACCGCCGGTGGGTGACACCGCCGCCGCAGCCCCGGTGTCGGAACCAAACCCGCCCAGCAAAACATTCCAGATTGAACGGTTCATGCCTTTACACATGATGTAGCTCAGGATCGCCCCCGAAGACCCCACCAGCGCGCCGGTAACGATCAACAACGGATTGCCCAGCGTAAAACCGATGCCTGCCGCCGCCCAGCCCGAGTACGAGTTGAGCATCGACACCACCACCGGCATATCCGCACCACCGATGGGGATGATGATCAAGAAGCCGATCAGGAAAGCCAAGGCGACCAAGGCCCAGTATGCGATGTGCTGTTCAGACGTGGCGAACACGATGAACAAGCCCACGATCACCAGCCCAATAACAGCGTTCAGAGGATGCTGAAACTTAAACGTGATCGGTGCGCCGGACATGATGCCTTGCAGCTTGGCGAATGCGATGACAGAGCCAGAGAACGTAATCGCACCAATCGCCGCACCTAAACCCATTTCCACCAAGCTGGCAGATGGAATGCTGCCGACTTGAACATTGAAATAAGCCTCAGGGCTGTAAAGAGCCGCACTGGCAACCAACACAGCGGCCAAACCGACCAGCGAGTGAAATGCAGCGACCAATTGCGGCAGCGCCGTCATTTCGATCTTCATCGCGACCACGGCACCGATGGAGCCGCCGATCAGCAGACCGACAATGATAATCGGATAGCTGACCACATTGGGATCGACCAAGGTGGTGACGATGGCGATGACCATACCGAGCATGCCGAGCATATTGCCGCGGCGTGAGCTTTCCGGGTGAGACAGGCCGCGCAGCGCCAAGATGAAGCAAACCGACGCGATCAGGTACGCAAAAGCGCTCATGTTTTCAGACATTTATGCGCCCCCCACTTTCTTTTTCTTCTTGAACATCTGGAGCATGCGTTGGGTAACGATGAAACCGCCGAAAATATTTACGGAGGCCAAAGTCACGGCAACAAAGCCCATGATCTTCGAAAAGTTCATGTCAGCGGGGCCCGCGGCGATCAAAGCGCCGACGATGATCACCGACGAAATGGCGTTGGTGACACCCATCAGCGGCGAGTGCAATGCAGGCGTAACGCTCCACACCACGAAGTAACCGATGAAGCATGCCAGCACAAAAATGGTGAACAGTGCGATGAAGGAAAACCCTTCCGCCGAACCGCCGGTAGAAACGGTCAACTGGGCGGCATTGCCAGCCAACTGAGCCGCTTGTTCGGCAAGACCGACCGCACCTTCGGCCAGCTTGCGCGATTGTTCTACAATTGAAGCTGCGTCCATGACCTAGCTCCCCTCTTTCAGCATGGGATGAACCACCGCGCCATCCTTGCACACACAGGTGCCGGACACGGTTTCGTCTTCCCAGTCAAAGTTGATGGTCTTGGCTTCCTTGTCCACATGCGGAGCAAGGAAGTTGAAGAGGTTCTTGGCGAACAGCTGGCTCGCGTCCTTGGGCAGACGCCCGGGCACGTTGTTGTGACCGACGATGTGCACGCCATTTCGTGACTTCGCGACCTTGCCCAGCTTGGAACCTTCGACGTTGCCGCCCGCTTCCACCGCCAGATCGACGATCACTGAACCCGCAGACATGCTGGCAACCATTTCCTTGGTCACCAAAATCGGCGCGGTGCGCCCCGGAATCAGAGCCGTGGTGATAACGATGTCTTGCTTTTTGATGTGCTCGGACACCACTGCTTTTTGCTTGTCGAAATATTCAGGCGGCATCTGCTTGGCGTAACCGCCGTCAGTCTCGGCGTCTTTTTCCATTTCCGCATCGACAGTGAGGAACTTGCCGCCCAGGCTTTCGACCTGTTCGCGAGTCGCAGGGCGCACGTCCGTGGCAGTGACCACCGCGCCCAAGCGTTTGGCGGTTGCAATGGCTTGCAGACCCGCAACCCCGACCCCCATGATGAAAACCTTAGCCGGGGCAATGGTGCCCGCTGCCGTCATCATCATCGGCAGTGCCGATCCATATTCATTACATGCGTCCAATACGGACTTGTAGCCGGCAAGATTGGATTGCGATGACAAAATGTCCATGCTTTGCGCACGCGAAATACGCGGCATCAGCTCCATGGCAAATGCGGTGATGCCCGCCTTGGCCATAGCTTCAACGTCCGCCTTTTCGGTCAATGCCGACATATGAGCACAGACAACCGCGCCCTTTTTCATCAGCGCAACTTCAGCCGCCGTCGGGCGCTGAATTTTCAGCACCACATCAGCGTCTTTCAAAGCCGCAGCCGCATTGGCGGCAATGGCCGCACCAGCATCTTTAAGTAAACTGTCGGTGATGGAGGCAGACGCACCCGCGCCCTTTTCCACCGTAACGTCGAAGCCGAAGCCGACAAGCTTCTTCACCACCTCAACCGACGCGGCAACGCGCGCCTCGCCGGGGTGGAGCTCCTTGGGAATTGCGATTTTCATGATGAACCGTTTTGACCTGGGAGTGCCCTGTTAAGATTTAACAATTTTTATGCCCGCTTGTTCCACGATACACAAGGGTTGCGTTACAAGAAACATCGAAATGCCTACGTTTTTTCATGTGCCCCGATGCCGCAAGACAGGATTAAAATGGGCGCTGCCACCTGAGCTTTCAAGCCTACGTTCAATTTATCAAAGACTTATGCCTAAACCTGGCTACTGTCGGCTTGGCGAAGCCCTGCCCCTATACTAAGATTTGGACCATGGTTCATAATTTCAAAGTTTTCACACTCATTTGGGCTGCTGCACTGCTGAACGTAAGCACCGTTGCGCAAGCAGCCAGCCCCGGTCATGCCGTGCATTTGCGCTACGAGGCCATGTGGGGCGGCATTCACATCGCCGACTTCACGCTTACTTTGTTGAACGGTGCGGACACCTTTGAGAACCGCTTCCACCTGGAAACCCGCGGCCTAACCCGCTATTTCACCAACATGGGGGTCAAGGCCAACAGCAAGGGGCATATCATCCGTCCCCCTGCCCTCATCCCCACAAACGCCCCTGCTAACGCCCTTACGGGCGGTACCCCTGAAGCGCCCCAGACGGAAGTTTATCTGGCCGATCACTACCGCACCGAATACACCAACGCCAAACACTTTCGCTGGGTCGACATTACCTTTAACACTCCGCCGGAACCGGCCGAGGCCGTAACCGGCACCTCGCCCGTACTGGGCCGCGAAGACAAATGGAATCCTAAGGATAAGGGGCCTGAGATTCTCGACCGGGTCGAGGCGCAATACCGCATCGGCGTGAACGACCCCATCACCTTGGTCCCGCAAATTATGGCGGTCGTGCGCACTCATATGGAAGGCGGCCCCAAAACAGGCGTGGTCAGGGGGTTCGACGGGCGGCGGCGGTTCGACATGCACATCACCTACTTAGGGCCAGCGACCCGCACCGTGGGCGGCACACGTTTTGAGACCTACCGCGTGCGCATCGACCCCAAGCCTGTTGCCGGTTTTAAAAAACGCCATAAAGTGCTGTGGAATGGGGCAGCTTATGATTTTTATCTAAGCCGCGACGGAAAGTTTCTGCCGCTGCAAATTGTCCCGGTAAAGCATGGTCCGGTCTTGACCCTGGTCGCCGAATGCCCGTCCGAATGTGAATTGAAGGCTGAAGAGAACTAACCCGGCCTTACGGTTAGCCGGCTGCAACTTTCTTCCCACGCTCGCGTTCCGCGACCATTTCTTTGTAGGCTTTGAAATTGTCGCGAATTCCATCCAGACGATCTGCGGTTCCCTCACCAAACATGAAGTCCAACTTGATGCTTTCCTCGTCATCCCACAACGAGCGGAACAAATCGGAAAACAGCGCCGTGAACAACAACTGAAAATGCTTGTCTTCAAACAGAAATCCAGATTGGCGCTCGGTCACATTATTGAGGATGGAAATAAAATTGCGCTTCGCCCAGTCGAAATCCTCGAACTTAAGCAAAATACGAATCAGGATGTTATAGGCGAACCGTTTATGACGATCGTTCTGGCCGATCATCTTCCAAATCTCACCATCATCGTCGGTGCGAAACTGGCTCAGCAACTCTTGTGCTTCAACGTTCAGTTCGCTGTATAAAACTTCACCAAGAAGCTTATCCAGGTAATTGTCGAAACCCATCACCACTTCACGCGGGAACACGGGATTTTCGGGGTCTGCAAACAGGTGTGAGAACCGCCCGGCAATCAAACGCAACAAGAACTTTGAGCGATTACCCGATTCTTGCTGTTGCGGTGTAGGGGCGGTACTGGGTGTCGGGTCGGATGCAGCGGCGATGAGCATCTCGTTACGGATTTTTTCCGCCACTTCATTTCCGTGATTCAACAGATTGGTGCGGATCACCACTTCGATCTCGCGCACCAGTTCCTTGATGTCTTCGTCAAGCTTGTCGGTTTTTTTGTCCCGCGTCAGCAAGCCGTTCGACAGCATCAGGTCCAAAGTCGAACGAATAATCGTCTTTGTCGCCGCAGTTGAACGATGCGCCACCTGTATGGTGGCACTGGCATCGTTCGGCTTGTCTTCCAGTTCGATCATGCTCGAAATCCGCAAGGGCTCCACTGGGCTTCACCTCATTCGGTTTGGCCACACTGGGGTTCATCATACACAGAGATTGGACCAAAGGTCGCCAACAACCTCCCTTGCCGAGAATCGACAAGCAATCCCGGCAAATATTCTTAACATATTTCGCCCTAACAGTTTACTAAGGGACTGTCAGTACGCATTTTTCATTCATTTCGTTCAGTTTATCTCTTCCAGCTCATCAATAAATCCAGAAACCATCGCCAGTCCGCGCTTCCAGAAATCAGGGTCGCTGGCGTCCAGGCCGAACGGGGCCAAAAGCTCCTTGTGGCGTTTCGTTCCGCCCGCCGCCAGCATATCAAGGTATTTCTGCTGGAAGCTCACGTCTGCGCCCCCCTCAGCCCCCTTGGCGAACACGGCATATAGCGAGTTCACCAAACAATCACCAAACGCGTAGGCGTAGACATAAAACGGAGTGTGAACGAAATGCGGGATATAAGCCCAATAATTGCGGTAATCATCGTCAAAGCGGATTGCCGGACCTAAACTTTCGGTCTGCACCTCGATCCAGATATCGCCCAGGCGCTCAACCGAAATTTCGCCGGTCTTGCGCTCATCGTGCACGCGGCGTTCAAATTCATGGAATGCCACCTGGCGCACCACGGTGTTGAGCATGTCCTCGACCTTGCCCGCCAGCAAAATACGGCGGCGCGCCGGATCGGTTTCCGTGTCGACCATTTTGCGGAACGTCAGCATCTCGCCAAAGACCGACGCCGTTTCGGCGGTGGTCAAGGGCGTGTCGGACATCAACGCCCCCTGATCGGCGGCGAGCACTTGATGCACACCGTGGCCCAGTTCATGAGCCAGGGTCATCACATCGCGCGCCTTGCCGTGAAAATTCATCATGATGTAAGGGTGCGCGCTGGGTACCACGGGATGGGAAAAGGCCCCGGAATCTTTGCCTTCGCGGGGCTGGGCATCAATCCAGCGCTCTGAAAAAAAGCGTTCCGCCACCTCGGCCATGCGCGGCTCAAACGCGCCATAGGCATTCAAAACCAATGACTTGGCATCATCCCATTCGAACGTCGTCGCCGCATCGTCGGGCAATGGTGCGTTGCGATCCCAGTAATCCAGCACGTCTTGGCCGAACCATTTGGCCTTAAGCGCATAATAACGATGCGACAAATTTTTGAATTGATCACGCACGCTGGACACCAGCGCATCGACCACTTCGTCTTCGACCTGATTGGACAAATTGCGTTCCGACACCGGTCGCGCATAACCGCGCCAGCGGTCTTCGATGTCCTTGTCCTTGGCCAACGTGTTAGTGATCAGTGCCAGCAGGCGGACGTTTTGGCCCAAGACCTTGCCGAATCCCTGAGCTGCAGCCTTGCGTTTGACGGCATCCTTATCGCTCAGCAGATTCAGGACCTGAGACTGGGTCATCCCCTCGCCCACACCCTCAACATCAAAGCGCATGTCGGCAAAGGTTTCTTCAAACAGACGCACCCACGCGGCGTGGCCGGTTACGGATTTTTCCAGCAACAGTTTTTCCATGTCGTCGGACAACTGGTGGTCGCGGTATTGGCGCACTTCACGCAACCACGGTTGATACCGCGCGGCGTTCGGATCGTCCATTTTGGCATCCAAAACGGCATCGTCCAGGCGGTTGATTTCCAACGTGAAAAACAAAGTGTCGGCAGAAATATCGGTCACCCGCTCTTGCAAAGTTTGGTAAAACCGACCGACTTCGGCATCGCCGGTGCTGACCGAAAACAGCAACTGGCCGTAGCTCATGGCCTTGTGCAGAATCTCCAAAATGCTCTCGTACTCAGCGATCACCTGTGCGAACACAATGCCGTTCAGGTCCGCCAGCTTACCTGCGTATGCCTCAGAAAAAGCCTTGGCGCGCCGGGTGGCTTCGCTGAGGTCCTGTTCGAGCTGCGCGTCCTGCGGATTGTCATAAAGATGAGACAAATCCCAGTTAGGAAGCTGTGCGGTTTGCGACATATGAATATCTCCCTGTTTGGCCACCTTGACCGGGTACAAGATATAGGGTTGGAATGTTACTCAACACAATACTCAATGTGGGAACTTACAGGGATGCGCGTACAAAACTGGCCCAATCTGGTCACCATGTTCTTTGAACAGGCTCAAGCACAAGGCGAACACCCCTTTTTGTGGGCCAAGCACGACGGCGCATATCGTCCGCTGACATGGCGCGAGGTCGCCACTCAGGTGACGGAACTGGCGCGCGCTTTACAAACCCTGAGCGTCAAAGATGGCGAACGTGTGGTGCTGGTGTCCGAAAACCGCCCCGAATGGCTAATTGCCGATTTGGCCATCATGGCCGCCGGCGGCATCACGGTGCCCGCGTACACCACCAATACGGTCGACGACCACCGCCATATCATCGAGCACTCGCAAGCCGTGGGCGTGATCATCTCCACCCCCAAACTGGCGGAAAAGGCGCTTCAGGCGGCACACCTGTCCGACCTCACACACTTTGCCGTAACGATGGATGATGTCGATCTACAGCAAAGCCTCAACGTCGAAGTTTTGAGCTGGCAGGCCACCCTGCAGCGCGCCGACACATCACAAGCCAACATTGTTGAGGCGTCCCGCACGGTCCCAAAAACAGCCACCGCCTGCGTCATTTACACATCCGGCACCGGCGGCACGCCCAAAGGCGTGATGCAAAGCCACGCGGCGATCTTGCACAATCTGGCCGGTGCGACAGCCGTGTTGGAACGACTAGGCCTCAGCAACGAGGTTTTTCTGTCATTCTTGCCCCTGTCGCACAGTTATGAGCACACCGCGGGACAATTTTGGCCGATTGCTCTGGGCGCTCAAATTTATTATGCCGAAGGCGCGGACCAACTGTTGAGCAACATGGCCGAAGTCCGCCCCACCCTGATGATGGCGGTTCCGAGACTTTATGAAATGATGCATGCGCGAATCACTCGTGGGGTCAAAAAGCAGGGCGGCACAAAAGAAAAGTTGTTCAACAAGGCGATCGAATTGGGCGAACTGGCATTTCAGACACCTCACGAGATGAGCCTGCTGCAAAAACTGCAAAACCTATTTCTGGAGCGTTTGGTGCGGGCAAAAGCCCGCCAACGTTTCGGGGGGCGGCTCAAAGCGTTCGTATCCGGGGGTGCCCCCCTCAACCCTGACATCGGACTGTTTTTCACCGCACTTGGCATCCGTATTTTGCAAGGCTACGGCCAAACTGAATGTGGCCCGGTGCTGTGCGTCAATGTACCCGAGAAGGTCAAAATGAACGGCGTCGGCCCCATTTTCCCCGACACCGAGGTGCGCATCGCCGACGACGGCGAAATTCTGATCCGTGGCGATTTGGTGATGAACGGGTACTGGCGCGATGAGAAAACAACCAACGCCACCATCGTCGATGGCTGGTTGCACACTGGCGATATCGGCCAGCTCGACGAAGACGGACACCTGCGCATCACCGACAGAAAAAAGGACATCATCGTCAATTCCGGTGGCGACAACGTTGCGCCCCAACGGGTCGAAGGCGTCCTGACATTGGCCCCGGAAATTGCCCAAGCCATGGTTTATGGCGACAAACGTCCGCACTTGGTCGGGCTTTTGGTGCCGGACAAAGACTGGCTTGTGGAATGGGCGAAGGCCAACGGCAAACCCAAAACATTGGCTGAATTGGTCAACGATGCGGACCTTCACCAGGCCCTTAGAACAGTGGTGACGCGGGTCAATGGCCAGCTTTCCAACATCGAAAAGGTTCGAAAATTCATTGTCGCCAAGGAACCGTTCAACATTGACAACGCGCTGATGACCCCGACCCTCAAGGTGCGCCGTCACATGATCATCGAAATCTACGGCCCGACACTCGACGCACTTTACGCTTAAGCGTCTTGTTTCACGTTTTCTTCGGTGACAACGACGCCCGCATCCAGGGCTGACGGTGCCGCAGGCCGGGTGGTTGGTCCAATGCCCGCGATGGCAAGTCCCGTAAAAATCAGCCCCAAGGCGGCCAGCGCCTCATTGGTGACGGGTTCCGACAAAAACAAATACCCCCACAAAACGCCCAAAACCGGAATCAAATAATTGTTCAACGCCAAGAATGTCACCCCCCTGGCAGCTATGATGACCATCAACAAAAATGTCGCCACGGCGGTGGGCAACACGCCCAAATACACCCCTGCCGCAACGGCTTCAGGCGTGAAATCAATCGTCCAGGGGGTCTCGAAAATCAAGGACGCCGGGATCAAGATGATCGAAGCTGCCATCAAAACACCGGTGCCGTGCTCAATGGGTTTGGCGGTGGGCAGCTTGCGCACCAAAATCCCCGCAACGGCATAAAGCACCGCCGCCAAGGCCACAGCCAGTTGCCCCAACGCCTGATCACCCAGCACCATCAACTCGCGCGGGCCAATCAACATCACTACGCCTGAGAACCCCACCAGCACCCCAAGCAGCCGTCGCCCATTGAGAACTTCATCGGAAAACATGCGCCCCAAAACCAGTGCCGCCAGCGGCATGGAAGCCACCATAATTGCGGCCAGTCCTGAGGAAATTTCCTGCTCGCCCCAATTGATCAGGGTGAAAGGCAGCGCGCTGCCCAAAAGCCCGATGAGAAAAAACGATCCCCACACGCGTGGGTTTTTCGACAGACGCATGCCTTTGGCCCGGAGCACACCATACAAGAGCATCGCCCCTACGGTGACGCGGATCATCGTCAACGTGATCGGTGGGATGACGTCAATACCGACTTTGATCGCTGTAAAAGACGAACTCCAAATGGTTGCGAGAAGCAACAACAGCCCGAGATCGCGCAATTGATTTGGCATCACCGTCCCCCTGCGTGCCTCAGCACGCTCACAGCACGCTCACAGCACGAACCACATGAGCAACGGCAAAGTTCCGAACGACAAGAGCGTAGACAGCACCACTGCGCCTGCGACCGTTTCCGGTTCCGTATTGTAGCGTACCGCGAACAAATAATTGAACACCGCAACCGGCAGCGTCGATTGCAAAATCAACACGCCCTTCATCGCGCCTTCAAAACCAAACACTTCGGCCAGCGCCAAGCCAACGCCAAAGCCCATCAACAAGCGTATCAGAGCCATGATCAAACTATTGCCCATTTCACGGACCTTCAGTCGATACAAGGAAATGCCCAGAGTGATCAGCATCAACGGTATGGTGAACCCACTGAGAAGTTCGATGGTATTGCCTGCCCACTGCGGAACCATCGTGCCCGTCATTTTAAATGCCAGCGCAATGATCATCGCGTAAATGGTCGGCACCCGCATCAAAGCCATCGGCGACGTCACGCCGGACGACACCGCGACCCCTACGGTAAATTGAAAAATGATACAGACCGTAAAATAGGCAACCGCCAATGCCATGCCCTCGTCGCCAAACGCCAGCAACGCCAACGGCAAGCCCATGTTGCCCGTATTGGGAAACACCAGAGCCGGCAAAAAAGCCCGCACTGATTTTCCCCACAGCAACAATATTCCAGCCCCAATGGCGCCCATGATGAAAATCGCAGCGAACGTCGCGCCCGCCATCAGGCCCAGCGCATCCAGATCGATGTCAACGTTGACCAGCGTGGTGAACACCAAACAGGGCACCCCAACGGCTGACACCAGATGAGTGACCATTTCAGTATTGTAAGGGCGTCCCATACGCGCCCAGCCGAAGCCGAGGGCAGCGCAGATCATAACGGGGGCAACGATAGAAAAGAGAGTTTCAAACACAGTCGATATCCTGGGGAAGTTGATGTGTTCCTACGCTAGTCCGCCTATGCGCAAAATGAAAGCAGCGTCCTCAGTCATTGAGGACGCCGCCCATTTCTTCTGCATGGTGGAAACGACCATGCAGCCTAGCCTGTTGGCTAATCAACCTTGGCGATGTGCATGATATTGGTGCCGCCAGGCTCGCCAAAGGGAATACCCGCGACAATAACAACCGTGTCACCTGACTGGGCAAAATCCTGGCGCTTGGAAATACGCACCGATTTGCCCATCATTTCGCTAAAGCTTTTCACATCCTTGGTGCGAATAGAGTGCACCCCCCACGCCAAAACCAAACGCCTTGCGATGTTCAGGTTCGGCGTCAGACCCAAAATGGGCACAGACGGGCGTTCACGGGCAATGCGCATCGTGGTTGAGCCCGTCGATGAGAACGACACGATCGCCTGAGCGGAAATGGTTTCCGCCGTCTGGCGCGCCGCGGCTGAAATGGCGTCTGCAGCTGTCGCTTCGGGAATAGAGCGCGCTGAATCGGTCATCTTGCGGTACAAACGATCTCGTTCGACCCTGTTGATGATGCGGTCCATGATGGCCACCGATTCAATCGGATAATCACCCACCGCCGTTTCCGCCGAAAGCATCACCGCATCCGCACCATCATAAATGGCCGTTGCGACGTCGGAGGCTTCCGCACGCGTCGGGGTCGGTGCGTGCACCATGCTGTCGAGCATCTGCGTTGCGACGACCACCGGCTTACCGGCGATGCGGCATGCATTAATGATGCGCTTTTGCTGCACGGGAACGTCTTCGGGCGGCAATTCGACGCCCAAATCGCCGCGCGCGACCATGATCGCGTCCGACAATTCGACAATACCGTGCAGATGTTCGATAGCAGACGGCTTTTCCAATTTGGCCATCACGCCTGCACGGCCCTTGATGATGCTCTTGATTTCTTCAACATCGGACGGCTGCTGAACGAACGATAGAGCGATCCAGTCGACGCCCAATTCGAGGCCGTACGCAAGGTCTGCATGATCCTTTTGGGTCAATGCAGATAGCTCCAAAATCGCACTGGGTACATTGACGCCCTTGTGGTTCGACAATTCACCACCAAAGACGACTTCGGTTTCCGCGAAGTCCTTACCCGCTTTTTCGACCCGCAAACGGATTTTACCGTCGTCAAGCAACAGGTCCATACCTGGGCGCAGGGCCGCAAAAATTTCAGGGTGGGGAAGCGGAGCAACCGTTTCGTTGCCCAAAGCATCGGTCAGTTCCATCCGCAGGGGCTGACCCTTGACCAACTGAATACGGTCGTTTTCGAATTTACCCACGCGCAACTTAGGACCTTGCAGGTCCATCAAAATGCCGATGGGGCGCTGGAATTTTTCTTCCAGCCCGCGAATGACATTGTAGCGGCGCTTGTGGTCTTCGTGCACGCCGTGTGAGAAATTAAGACGAAATACGTCGGCACCGGCCTCAATGAGGTCGGATATGTCCTGTTCGGATGAACGACCAGGCCCGAGCGTGGCGATAATTTTAGCGTTTCTTGTCCTTTTCATGATGGTCCGCAACATACTGCGCTTCCAGTGAAAGCGCTATCTATTTTCGATTAAGCATTCATGACGATGGGAATGTTTCCATATGCCGAAAATGCCGCGAACATCCAAATGCCGAACGCTGTGTATACCGCGTCGCACACAGGCTGAAGATGTGTTGGGGAGGCATGCAGGAACCTGAGCACCTATCCTAATCAGGATCATGGTGATTGCAATCGTCAAAAATGCCCCTGCATACGAAACTTGCTAAGCATTATGCTCATATTTAGCCGCAGGTATTTGCCGAAAGCCTAAGAATCGCGCTAGATTAAGCAGCGCCAACACGAAAGGTTTCTGTAAAGGTCATCCCTATGTCCAAAATCGGCAAAGCACTTCTGTCTTTGATATTGGACAAAAAAGCGCGCGACGCCTTGGATGTCGCGGCACAACAGCCAAAAACCGCACTCACGCCACAGCCAACGGCACCAGCACAGCCACAACCCAGCCTCAACGAGCAGCTTCATACAAAGCTGACTGCCGCACAAAGTCAGCCGAGGTCCAACCTGGCACCCAACCGTCAACAACTGATCCAAAATGCCATGCGGGTGCGCTCAACCAAACAGGACGTACTCCAAGAGCTTAGCCAGGAACAACGCCTCAAACTTCAGGTCATGGCGATGAAAGCCATGCTGCCCAAAAACCAGGGCCGCTAACCTGTTAGCGCATCTTCGTTTCTAAAGCGCACCTCAAAAGTGTTATTTTTAACAACCTTTAACCCTTTTACCTGTTAGTGTATGTTTTACGGGGAAACACAAAGCTAATCGCGTGCATCGCGATCAGAAATTTGGTTGGCATAAGGAATACGGCGCGCATGAATGCACCGATTGAAGACATTGAGTCAGAAACCCTGCGAAACGAACTCCACGGTCTGTTGCGTTACATCAATCGTGTTCGAGAAGAAATTGCCAGCATCTCCCGTCCGTCAGACGACTCCCATGAATTTTCCACCATGTCCGATCAATTGGATGCGGTGATCAAGGCTACGGATGACGCCTCCAACACCATTATGGGCTGTGCCGAAGACAACGAAGACGCCGTGCAAAAGCTGCGCGCTTTGATTAAAGACCCTGCTCAAATTGCACTGCTCGACAAAATTTCTGAAAACGACATGAACACCATTCAGGCCTGTAGTTTTCAGGACATCACCGGTCAGCGCGTCACCAAGGTTGCCCGTTCACTGACCTATGTCGAAGACCGTGTCACGGCCCTGACTGAGCTGTGGGGCAAGGAAGAAATTGCCAAGGTCAAAATCAAGGATGACGGCAAGACCGATGATGAAAAACTGCTCAACGGTCCAGCTCTCGACCCTGCCCGGTCCATCAATCAAGATGAAATCGACGCGTTGTTCGACTGATTCAACCCAATCGTGACGCTGCATCATTTATCGAAATCCCGCCGCTTCGGCGGGGTTTTTGTTTTTTGATCCCTGTGCTAGGTTCCTCGCCTCACCCCCCTTACAACGCGAGTGACACTATGACCCGTCTCATTTCTGCATTTGCCGTATTTCTTCTTGGAGTTTTGATCATGACTGAACAGGCCCTGGCTCTGGACCCTGAAAACACCCTCTACCTGGACCTCAAAGATGGTCGGGTGGTGATCGAAATGCGTGAAGATTTAGCGCCCAAGCATGTCGCCCGCATCAAAGAACTGGTGCGTGAAGGCTTTTATGATGGGCTCACCTTTCACCGCGTGATCGACGGCTTCATGGCCCAGACGGGCGATCCCGAAGGAAATGGAACGGGTGGTTCCGGCGTGAACCTGCCCGCCGAATTTTCCCGTGAGAAGTATGTCCGCGGCACCGTCGGCATGGCCCGCAGCCAGGACATCAACAGCGGCGACAGCCAGTTTTACATCATGTTTGACCGCTCCGAATTCCTGGACGGCAAGTACACGGTCTGGGGCCAGGTGGTCAAAGGCATGGAATTCGTCGACAACATCAAAAAAGGTGAAGGCAGCAACGGCGAGATCGTTGGCAAGCCTGACATCATTGTGCGCATGCAGGTCATGGCCGACGCCAAAGACTGAACCGCGTTTTAGGAGCCGCCCAATATGCGCCTGGTCGTTCTGATCCTTATTGTTCTTGCCATCGCCAGCGGAGCCTGGTTTTTGGTTGGGCAGAGCGCTTCGCCGCTGCAAAGCCCCGGCACAGTAACCAGCAGTGTTTATCAAGGTGCAGAAGAGACCAACCTGGACCTAAACAGTGCCGAGAACGTCTTGTTCCTGGATCTGCCAGCCGGGCGCGTGGTGATTCAAATGCGCCCGGACCTCGCTCCCAAGCATGTGGCGAGGATTAAGGAATTAACCCGTCAGGGCTTTTATGACGGCTTGGTTTTCCACCGTGTGATCGAAGACTTTATGGCCCAGGGCGGCGATCCGCAAGGTACTGGGGCCGGTGGTTCTGGCCTCAAAATTCAGGGTGAGTTTTCAGCCGAGAAGTTTGACCGCGGCACCGTCGGCATGGCGCGTTCACGCGATGTAGACAGTGCCGATTCCCAGTTCTTCATCATGCTGGGAAACGGCCGTTGGCTGAACGGAAAATATACGGTGTGGGGCCAAGTCAGCGAAGGCATGGAATTCGTCGATGCACTCAAAAAGGGCGACAAAAATCGTAACGGCCAGATCAAGGGTGAACCCGACAAGATCGTGCGCATGCAGATCAAGGCCGACGTCACCAACTAAAAACTCTACGCAGCTCACAAAAAAAGCCCCTTCTCATAAGAAGGGGCTTTTTTTAGGGCCGAACGGATCGCGGTTTATACGACCGAGAGGTAAGGCAGAACACGCCGAAGGCAATCCCTCAGATCATTTATGGAAAAGGGTTTCACCAAGGCGCAATCGGCACCGATTTGTTGTGTGCTCTCCATGAAATCGAGGTGCTGCCCACCGCCGGAAATAGCGACGATTTTGAGGTCTGGGGCCTTCAGCCTGAGCTCCAAAATAGTTTCCACGCCATCTTTTTCCGGCATCACCAAATCCGTGATGACCAGATCGAAAACGCCTTGATCAAATTTGACGACCCCATCAAAGCCGTTGGCGGCAGCATCGACGGTGTGTCCCATGGATTGCAATGCCGACCTCAACGACATCCGGACCGCATTGTCATCCTCAATCACCAACACGTTTGCCATACTACATAGCCCTCACATCCATTCTGTACCCCGCCTACAGTAGCATAGTTTCATGTGACTATTTGATGTCGGCAATCCCTATTCGCCAACCGGCACGTCAGCCAGTTGCCCGCCGGGCTGGCTGAAAATGGTCTCGCGGCCCCGTTCCGGATCGCGCGGGATCATCAAGGCCAAGCCCAATGACCCAGCCGCCATGCCCGCACCGGCAAGAAACACCAAGCTGTGGTCCGTGACCCAGATGTAACCGAACACGACCGGGATCACCACGGCGGCAATGTGGTTGATGGTGAAGCTCACCCCCGATGTCGAAGCGATATCTTGCGGATCCGCGATTTTCTGGAAATACGTTTTGGATGCGAACGACATGGCGAAGAACAGATGGTCGAGCAAATAAAGCCCCACCGCAATCCACGCGGTATCGACGAAAGCGTAGGCAAGAAACACAATGATCAGACCGCTGTATTCGACAATCAGAACCCGTCTCTCACCAAGGCGAGCGATCAAACGCCCGACCTTGGGTGAAAACCAAATCGCCATGGCGCTGGTGGTCAAAAACATCAAGCTCATCGAGCCAGCATCGAAACCAAATTTTTCCACCATCAAGAAGCCCGCGAAGACCACGAAGATTTGACGCCGCGCGCCCCACAAAAAGGTCAACGCGTAATACAACCAGTAGCGTTTGCGCACCAGTAGATGCTTGTGCTGTTCTGCCTTGCCCTTGAACCTGGGAAAAGCCAACCAGCAGAACGCCGTCAACGCCACCGTTATGCCGCCACCCGCTAAATAGACCCACACCATATTGATGGCGAGAATATCTTGCGTCAGCCAAATCATCCCAAACACCAACAGCCCCGCGAACGCCCCGGCGGACGCCATGCGCCCCAAGGCCTGCGGCGCCTTACCCACATCCATCCACTGCAAAGCCAGCGATTGGCGCAGGGTCTCGAAATAATGAAAGCCCACGGACATCACCACGGTGGTGACATATAGCCCCAATTCGGACGGGAAAAAGCCCGTCGCCGCCGTGCCCAAGCCCAGCAAAATCAACGACAGCATCGCCAAGGGTTGTTCGCGCATGACCAGCAGCAAAAAGATCACCCCAAACGCCAAAAACCCCGGAACTTCACGCAGGCTTTGAAGTATCCCAATCTCCACGCCCGTAAAATGGGCCTGTTCTATAGCGAAATTGTTGAGCAAGGCCTGCCAGGTGCTGAAACTCAGCGGCATGGCGATGGACAGCAAAATCAACAACACCTCCGGACGATGCCAGATTGAGGTCTGATTGGGCTTAGCCGATTGGGGTGCATTCATGGTGGTGCTCTCTGTCCTGAGACGGTCGATGATCCGGCGCTTTTTGAGAATGTTTTGCATTATGATCCGCACCCGAGTAAGGCTTATATAGGCAATAATGACATTCGATATCGATTATACGCCAAACAAACGCTTTATCAGATGGGTCTGTTCGCATGGCAAGTTCAACCGCGCCCCTTCCCCGTTATCCCTTGCGCGGCATCCGCCTCGATGTGGATGACGTGCCAAGACCCATCGTATTCAGCCGCCACGGGATGGAGCGCGGCGAAGAGACCCCCATACACAGTCATCATCGCGAGCAACTTGTCTTCGTCCAAAGCGGCTTGGTTTTGGTCAGCACCGTGCATGGCGAATGGGTGGTTCCGCCCAACTGCGCGGTGTGGGTGCCAGGTCATCTCAAGCACGGAGTAGAAGCCTACAAAGCTGCCGTTCTGACGAACCTATTCATCACCCCGGGGGCGTTGAAGAACCTGCCCGAAACCTGCGCCGTATTGGCGGTTCCACCGCTGCTGCGCGAGCTAATCTCACACGCGCGGACACTTCCCGAACTTTACGATGAAGCTGGCCCGGACGGCCGGATGGTCACGGTCGTCATGGACATGCTCAACACGTTGAAAGAAGTCCCTTTGCATCTGCCGATGCCGCAAGATGCCCGTTTAAAGCGCGTGGCCGAAGCCATTGCTGCAGATCCTGCCGACACCCGCACCCAGACCCAATGGGCAAAAACATGCGGGGCCAGCGTGCGCACCTTGGCGCGGCTGTTTCCCGAACAAACCGGCATGACATTCAGCCATTGGCGACAACAGGCGCGTTTGATGGCAGCGCTGGGACGATTGGCCGATGGCGAGGCCGTCGTATCGGTGGCGCTCGACCTCGGCTACGCAAGCCAAAGCGCGTTCATCGCCATGTTCAAAAAGGCATTGGGCACCACGCCTGGCAAGTATTTCTCGAACGAAATTACGAGTTGAGCGCCGCTTCGATGGCGTCCAGCGCCGCCTGGGCCTGATCACCGTCCGGACCACCGGCCTGGGCCATGTCGGGACGGCCACCGCCTCCCTTGCCGCCGACAAGGGCAGCACCCACACGCACCAAATCGACCGCACTGATGCTGTCGATCAAATCGTCAGTCACGCCGATTACCAATGACGCCTTGCCTTCCGATACAGCGACCAAAGCGACCACCCCGGATTTGATTTGCGCCTTGATGTCGTCTGCCAAGCCCTTGAGTTCTTTACCCGGCACGTCTTCCAACAGCTTCGGCGCAAAGGTGATGCCATTGACGGACTTGGTTTCCGAGGCCCCACTGGTGCCGCCGCCAGAGGCCAGTTTTTTGCGCAGGTCGGCGATTTCGCGTTCCATCTTCTTGCGCTCGTCCACCAATTGTTTGACACGCACCGGCACATCGGCTGGAGAAGATTTCAGGGCCGCTGCTGCGGCTTGCAACGCGGCTTCCTGAGCTTCCAGGTACTCAACCGCGGCAGCTCCCGTCAGCGCTTCAATGCGTCGCACACCTGAGGCAACAGCCCCTTCAGAGACAATTTTTAACAAGCCAATGTCGCCCGTGCGGTTCACATGGGTTCCGCCGCACAGCTCGACGGAAAACGATTCATCGCGCGTACCACTGCCATTTTCTTGCATTTCCAGGCCCATGGACACGACGCGCACTTCGTCACCGTACTTTTCACCGAAAAGCGCCATAGCGCCTGCCTCTACCGCTTCATCGGCAGCCATCAAACGGGTCACAACTTCGATATTGGAGCGCACCTGAGCGTTGACCATCAATTCGATATCTGCAATTTCATCCGCCGTGATGGCTTTGGGGTGGCTGATGTCAAAACGCAAACGCTCAGAGGAAACCATCGAGCCTTTCTGCGTAACGTGATCGCCCAGTTCCTTGCGCATCGCAGCGTGCAGCAAATGCGTAGCCGAGTGATTGGCGCGGGTCGCGGACCGGCGAGCATGATTGACGCTCAACGTCACTTCGTCGTCGGCCTTGACGGTGCCTTCGGCAACTTTGCCAACATGCACATGGATATCGCCAAGTTTTTTAAGCGTGTCGGTAATTTCAACGCGCATACCATCGCCACTGATCGTACCGGTGTCGCCCATTTGGCCACCGGACTCGCCATAGAACGGCGATTGATTGCAAACCACCAACACATCATCACCGACGTCGGCTTCATCGACGCGTTCACCGTTCATGATCAGAGCAGAAACAAGCCCCTGCGCTTCTTCGGTTTTATAGCCAAGGAAATCCGTTGCGCCGACCGCATCGCGCACATCGAACCACAGCTCTTCCGTCGCCGCTTCACCAGAACCGGACCAACTGGCGCGGGCTGCAGCTTTTTGCTGTTCCATGGCACTCTGAAAGCCCACTTCGTCCACAGCAATGCCTTTTGGCCGCAGGGCGTCTTGGGTCAAGTCCAGCGGGAAACCGTAGGTATCATAGAGCTTAAACGCCGTTTCGCCATCCAACTCTCCGCCCCGTCCCAAATCGACGGTGGCGTCATCCAACAGCTTGAGGCCACGCTCCAAGGTCTTTTTGAAGCGGCTTTCTTCAAGCTTAAGCGTTTCTGTGATCAATGCCTCGGCACGATTCAGTTCCGGAAATGCGGCCCCCATCTTGGCTTGGAGCGCCGGGAACAGCTTGTAGATCATTGGTTCACTGGCACCCATCATATGAGCATGACGCATCGCGCGACGCATGATGCGGCGCAAGACGTAGCCGCGGCCTTCATTGCTGGGCAGAACGCCATCGGCAATCAAAAATGCGGTGGCGCGCAGATGATCGGCGATCACCCGGTGCGATACGCGGTGGTCCCCATCCGGATCGGTGCCGCTGACATCGGCCGAGGCCAAAATCAGCGCCCGCATCAAATCAATGTCATAGTTGTCGTGAGTACCCTGCATCACCGCGGTGATGCGTTCAAGCCCCATGCCTGTGTCGATAGACGGTTTCGGCAATTCGATGCGCGAGCCGTCGGCTTGTTGTTCATACTGCATGAACACCAAATTCCAGATTTCAACAAAACGGTCGCCGTCTTCGTCTGGCGAACCGGGAGGACCGCCAAGGATGTGATCGCCGTGGTCGTAAAAAATTTCGGAACAGGGGCCGCATGGTCCCGTGTCACCCATGGACCAGAAGTTATCATTTGTCGGAATGCGGATGATCCGCTCATCCGGTAACCCGGCGATACGTTTCCACAAATCGAAGGCCTGATCGTCGGTGTGATACACCGTCACCAAAAGGCGGTCGGGATTGATCCCATAATCCTTGGTGATCAGTTTCCAAGCCATATCAATGGCGTCTTCCTTGAAATAATCGCCGAACGAAAAATTGCCGAGCATTTCAAAGAACGTATGGTGGCGCGCCGTATAGCCGACATTTTCAAGATCGTTATGCTTGCCACCCGCGCGCACGCATTTCTGCGACGTTGTAGCGCGGGTATAATCGCGCGTTTCCATACCCGTGAACACGTCCTTAAACTGAACCATTCCGGCGTTGGTAAACATCAAGGTCGGGTCATTGTGCGGCACAAGGGGACTCGACGAAACCACGTTGTGGCCGTTCTTGGCAAAGAAGTCGAGGAAGGCCTTGCGAATATCATTAGCGGTTTGCATGTGGTCTCGTCCGGCTTGTTTGTGTTCACACAGTTGATGACCGCGTACGGGCTTATCCCGACAAATACGCGAAGCAATGCTTTTACAGGGGTTCACCGAAGCTGTCCACCATGGCCAACCAGCCCGCACCCCTTAATTTGCGCCCCATTATGGCCAGACCATGATGCAAAACCGCCCCCAAAGCAACGCGGCCCCCAATGAAACACACAAGGTGCTCTTTGGAGGCCGCGCATGGCGCATGGGGATCATGCGGCAAGGGCAATTTCGGGGTTAATCTTCAGCAGGTTCCGCGTCGCTCCCTTTCGCGTCGGGACCACCGGTGAGCATTTCCTGGGAAATCAGCCCGGCATTGGCACGGATCTGCTGTTCCAGCTCTTCGGCCATTTCCGGGTGATCGCGCAGATATTGCTTGGCGTTCTCGCGCCCCTGACCGATACGGGTAGAATTGCATGAGAACCAGGAACCTGACTTTTCGACCAATTCGGCCTTGAGACCCAGATCAAGAAGCTCACCCATTTTGGACACACCCTCGCCGTACATGATGTCGAATTCGATCATCTTGAACGGGGGCGCCATCTTGTTTTTCACCACTTTGACGCGGGTCTGGTTGCCCACCACTTCTTCGCGATCCTTGATCGCGCCGATGCGGCGGATTTCCAACCGTACTGAGGAGTAAAATTTCAGAGCGTTACCGCCGGTGGTGGTTTCAGGGTTCCCGAACATCACACCGATTTTCATGCGGATCTGGTTGATGAAAATCACCAGCGTGTTGGACCGTGCAACCGATGCCGTCAATTTGCGCAGTGCCTGGCTCATCAAACGTGCTTGTAGACCGACGTGATGGTCGCCCATTTCGCCTTCGAGTTCAGCCCGGGGCACCAGGGCGGCAACCGAGTCCACCACCAAAACATCCACCGCGCCGGAGCGCACCAGAGTGTCGGTGATTTCCAGCGCCTGTTCGCCGCCGTCCGGCTGCGAAATCAAAAGCTCGTCAATGTTGACGCCAAGCTTGCGAGCATAGATCGGGTCAAGGGCATGCTCCGCGTCGACAAACGCACAGGTACCACCCTTTTTCTGCGATTCGGCCACCACATGCAGGGCCAAAGTGGTCTTACCCGAACTTTCCGGGCCATAAATTTCTACGACCCGGCCTTTCGGCAGTCCACCGATGCCAAGACCGATATCAAGCCCGATCGAGCCGGTCGAAATGGTTTCGGCTTCAACGGTTTCGCGCTGTCCGAGCTTCATCACTGAGCCCTTGCCAAATGCGCGTTCAATCTGCGAAACGGCAGCCTCTAAAGCCTTATTTTTATCCACGGAGCCCTTCTCCACTAAGCGTAATGCTGATTGCGACATGATCCCCACTCCAATGTTTCATAGAGGTTGTTGTTGTTCAATGATGTCAAGATGTACTCATTTTGTTCTCATTGTCAAAATTATTTTTAAGTCATTGATATAAAACATATATTATTGTCATGTTCCAGTTATGTTCGGGTATATTTTATACACATACATCCCCTTGACGTACGTAGGTGGTTTTGATACCTTCTATACGTAAAGGAGAACGAATCGTGTCAAAGCACTTCACCATTCAGGACTTTTTCAAACGCTTCCCAACGGACGACGCTTGCCTAGATCACTTGATGCACATCCGCTATGGCGACAGCGCCGAGTGCCCGAAATGCGGCAAGGTTTCCAAGTTCGCCCGCATCAAGAAGCTCCCGGCCTATTCCTGCCCCCACTGTGGGCACCATATCCATCCTATGGCCGGCACACCGTTCAAGCGGTCCCGCACACCCCTGCAAAAGTGGTTCTATGCCATGTACCTGTTCACCACGACCCGCAACGGCGTGGCGGCGAAGGAGCTGCAACGCCAGTTGGGCGTCACTTACAAGTGTGCATGGCGCATCGGTCACGAAATCCGCAAGTACATGACCCACGTTGACGGCGACAGTCCCTTGGGCGGTCATCCTGTCGTGGAAGCTGACGAAGCCTTTGTCGGCGGCTACAAGCCCGGTGGTATGGGTGGTAAGGGCAAAACGGTTGTCTTTGGCATGGTAGAACGTGGTGGTGATGTTATCACCCGCGTCGTCCCCAGCCGTGGTGAGTTTGTCTTGGTTCCACACATTCTTAAAAACGTTAAGCGCGGCACGCGGATCGCCACAGACGAACACCGTTCATACTCAAACTTGAAGGAAGAAGGCTACCACCACGGCACCGTTAATCACGCTCAGAAAGAATACGTGCGCGGTCCTGTTCACACGAACACGATTGAAGGCTTCTGGTCTTGGATGAAACGCCAGATCGAAGGAACCATGTTTGGGTATCGCGTAAACACATGCCGAAATATCTTGGCGAAATGGAGTTCCGCTTCAATCTTCGCAAGCGTCCAGAGTTGATGTTTGAGACTTTGTTGCTGGCTTTCCAGCGGCCATACCGTTCATAAGCCGGTCAAAAGCATCCTCGTCGCCAATGGAGGGGTGTTCCTTGGCGAACTGGTCAATCTGCTCTTTCTTACGAGCTTCTTCCAGACTTAGGTAGTGACCTCTGCTCATTGGCTTAACGTCGCCCTTCTAACAAAATACGATTACGTTGCTTGCAGTTGTGGATGGCCTGATTTTTGAACGTGTAGAAACAGCCTTCAGTAAATTTGAGCGGACCATCCAAATCATTTAAATCAGTATATGCAACCAATACGAAAATATACATCCTCGCATTGCCGTTTAGAACATCATCTGCTTTCTCTGCACCGCGCTTAACTTCCATTGTCAGCCAACTCGCTTTGCTGGGCCAAAGTTCTGTAGATTTAGGATCGAACTTGTAGTCCTCTGTTCGCTGATACAGTTCCTCAAAAATAGCATCAATTTTGTCAGCGCTTGGCTTGTTTTCAGTTATGTAGCTGTACCAAATCTTTAAAGGTGCTGGTGCTGGAGCGTCACCAGAATTTAGGAAACCTATATCAAACCCTATGGTGGGAGGGTGAAGCCGTTGCCTAATGGGGTATATCTCGATTTTAGCCCCCACCGATGGAGCATTGACGTAATTGTTGGTGGGAAGTGATGCTTGTTTGCGCGCCTCTTCCAATTCAAGGGACAGAGTATCTTTTTGTGTTTCTAAAGAACGGACCTTCTCTTTAAAAATAATTTCAACATTTTCGCGTTGCCTCTCTAAAAGCTTTATTTCAGCTTGAAGTGTTTTCTCAAGGTTCACTAAATCAATTTTTGAGCGTTCGACAATTTGTTCGAGCGTAGCGATTTCTGCTGACGAAACCGTTCCTCTGATTTGCCACGTCAAAAAGGCAGTTCCCGCCATAAGTAGGATCGCAATAACCGTAAATACCCCTTTTGCTTGCTTAATCACTGGCCACTCCCGTAACCAGATTTTGCACAATAAGCTAAAGAGGTTATCGCTCTCAGGGAGGTTGTTACTGCCAGAGGTGTTGTTGCTGTCGTCCATGCCTTCTCTCGTAACATACAAACGGTTGTATGTCTCAGCCTCCGCTCTAATGCATAGCCGATTCGTTGTAATAACAACATATTTGCACTACGTACGTCAAAGGGATATATGCGTTTTTATATTATTCATTCGTATCACCGCACCAATACATCAGCCCTCATCGTCTGGGAATCGACTTGGAATGGCGGCATATTTCACTTGAACTAAATCCCCAAAAAATATATGTATTAATTGTTGAGAACAATTCGCAACTAATGCGCTCCTTCCCTGAGCGTGGAGAAGACCGTGACGCCCGCCTCAATGGACCCCGCTTCAGTGGACTACGCTTTAGCCAAGAACGCGCACACAGATGAACCGGTCAAACAAGACGGCGTCGCGGGCAACGCCAAGGCCTTTCCGCTCGCTCTGGCCCGCAGCGGTGAACGTTTACGCATTGCCGCTTTCAAAACCGGCAAAGGACTTGGCAAACGACTTGGCGACCTCGGTCTGCATAAAGGCTCCATTGTCGAGGTCGTGCTGCATCAAATGAACGGCTCGGTCATCGTTTCGTTCGGTAACAATCGGGTCGCCCTGGGTGCCGGGGCATCGCAGATGATCATTGTCACACTCATCACCCCATGACCGCGACCTAGTCAACATTTTGGTATCGGATGGCAATCGGTCCGGTAGATACATTTAGAACATGCATGAACCCTCAATCAGTATTGTCATCGCGGGCAATCCAAACTGTGGCAAAACAACCCTTTTCAACGCCCTAACGGGTGCGCGCCAGCGCGTCGGCAACTGGCCCGGCGTCACAGTCGAGCGCAAAACGGGTCAATACCACGATGGGGTTCTGGTTCAGGTCATCGATCTGCCGGGCGTTTACACCTTGGGTTCGTTACCCGGCATGGACTCCCTTGACGAGCGCATCGCTCAGGAGGCCATCTTACGAGGTGAAGCCCAAGTCATTGTCAATGTCGTCGATGCGACCAATTTTGAGCGGAACCTGTACCTCACGGCACAACTCCTCGAAATGCAAATCCCCATGGTCCTTGCCGTTAACATGATGGACCTTTCCCAAAAGCATGGCATCACGGTTAACCCCGAACACTTGGCCGAGCACTTGGGCTGTCGGGTTGTGCCCATCGTGGCCAACCGCAGTGAAGGGCTGGAAAATCTCAAGGCCGCCATCAAAGACGTCGCAGCCCAAAACGCCCCCCCAACCGCGCATATCAACTACGGCCACGTTCTGGAAAAAACCATCAAGGACCTCAGTCCCCTTATCACAGGGGCGGCACAGGCTTATGACGTCGATGTACGCTGGCTCGCCGTGAAGCGACTGGAAGGGGACACCGCCGCGCAGACCATTGCCGGTCCCGGCATCAATGGCGTCGTGGATAAACTGACACCGACCATCGAGGCTGAATTGGGCGAGGACATCGACACCCTCATCGCCGATTGCCGATACGAGTTTGCGAATAAACTGGCCCACCACGTCGTCAGCAAAACGGGGGCCATGCGGCGCTCGAGTTCGGACTTCTTTGATAAAATCGTCCTGAACCGTTGGCTTGGGTTACCCATTTTCCTGGTCATCATGTACCTGATGTTCATGTTCACCATCAATCTGGGCGGCGTCTTCATCGATTTTTTCGACATAGCCGCGGCAACCCTTCTCGTCGATGGCCTGGGCACCTTGCTGACATCCTGGGGCAGTCCCGACTGGGTCCGCGTGTTGCTGGCCGACGGACTTGGGGGCGGCATTCGCGTCGTCGCCACGTTTATTCCCATCATCGGCTTTCTGTACCTCTTTCTCTCCACATTGGAAGACACCGGATATATGGCGCGGGCCGCATTCCTCATGGATCGCTACATGCGCATTATCGGCTTGCCTGGAAAGGCCTTCGTGCCGTTGATTGTCGGATTTGGCTGCAACGTGCCCGCGATTATGGCGACACGCACACTGGAACAGCAACGTGATCGTACCATGGCCATTTTGATGACGCCGTTCATGTCGTGTGGCGCACGGCTTGCCGTCTATGCACTGTTCACATCCGCCTTTTTCCCCGTCGGTGGGCAAAACGTTATTTTCGGCCTCTACCTGACCGGAATCGCCATCGCCATCGGCACCGGTTTTATCCTCAAGCACACATTGTTGAAGGGTGAAACAACCGTTTTTGTCATGGAGATGCCGCCCTATCACATCCCCAATGCCAAAGGCATTTTGCTGCACACATGGGGACGGGTTAAGGGCTTCATCTTCGGTGCCGGGAAAGTCATCGTCATGGTGGTGATTGTCATGAGCTTCCTCAATTCCGCAGGAACTGACGGCAGTTTTGGTCATCAAGACAGTGAACATTCCGTTATGAGTGCCGTCGGGCGCGCCATTGTCCCGGCGTTCAAGCCGCTCGGCATCGAAGAAAACAACTGGCCTGCTACGGTCGGCATCTTCACCGGAATTTTTGCCAAGGAAGCCGTGGTCGGCACGCTGAACGCACTCTATTCCGCATCGGATCAAGCCCAAGCTCAAGCGACATCAGCAACGCCCCAACCTTTAGACCTATGGGGTGATTTGCAGAACGGCCTTGCGCGCGCCCTCGCCACCATTCCGAACAATTTTGCAGCCCTCGGTGATTTGATCACCGATCCACTGGGCATTCGCGCCGCCAGCGTCGCAAACGGACAACAGAGTGCGAACGCGCCTGACGCCGTATCCAGCGCCATGGGAGCAGGCGTAGGGGTCGGAGTAAAATCAGGCGTCGGCACCATGGTCTCTCGTTTCGACGGTGCCGCTGGAGCGGTGGCCTATCTGCTGTTGATTCTGCTTTACGTTCCCTGCGTGGCCGTGTTGGGCGCGATCAATCGCGAGGTCGGCGCACGCTGGACGATATTTGCCTCGGGCTGGACGATGGGCATTGCCTACGTCGTATCGGTTTGCTTCTACCAAGCAGCGACCTTCACTCGGCACCCGCAGGCATCGACGGCATGGATCGTCGGACTGGTCCTCACATTGGTGCTCGTGATTTCGGCCATGCGCTACATCGGCCACCGAAATGACAGCCAGCTGCAAACCCTGACGGTGCCATAATCAATGATTCTTTCAGACCTCAAATCCTATCTGGCGGAACATCACCGCAGCCCAATCGGCGAACTGGTCAGGCACTTCAACGCCGACCCCGACGCGATCCGCGGCATGCTGGCGCACTTCATCAGAAAAGGCCAAGTTCGGCGTCTGGATGAGGGCCGTTCGTGCAGTGGCTGCCAAAAATGCGATGCCGCCGCGCTTGAGATCTATGAGTGGACCGCGCCGTAAACCAATCATTGGTTATTGCGCCAGCACACTTTTCACCTTGGCTGCCAAATCTTTGAGTGAGAACGGTTTGGGCAGAAATGCGAAGCCGCTTTCTTCGGTGATGCCGCCGGGAATAACATTCTCGGCAAAGCCTGAAATCAAGATCACTTTCATGTCGGGCATTTCTTGGCGCACGAACTGCACCAGGGTATGGCCATCCATGCCGGGCATGACGACGTCAGTGACGATGAGGTCAATGGTTTCCTCGGTCGCATTGATAACTTCCAGAGCTTCTTCGCCGTTGGAGGCTTCGAGCACCGTATAGCCCTTGTTCCTGAGCGCACGCGAACCGAACATGCGTACCGCGTCTTCGTCTTCGACCAGCAAGATGGTGCCAACCCCGGTAAGGTCGCCCTCGCCACCCTCTCGTTCGGCCTTGAGGCCGGATTGTGGAATGGGTGGGCGCTCCGGCTTATTTGCAACATCCATGGCAACAGCAGCCGTCGCGGTCTCATCATCTTCGAAATAGCGCGGCAGACATACGGTGAACGCCGCACCCTCGCCCGGCGCGCTGTCGACAAACACATGCCCGCCTGTCTGGTGCACGATGCCATAGACGGTGGATAGCCCCAGCCCGGTGCCGTCACCAACTTCTTTGGTGGAAAAGAACGGTTCGAATATGCGCCCAATGTCTTCCTTGCGAATACCCTCGCCGGTGTCAATAACGTCCAAGGTGACGTATTCACCCGCGGGCACCAAATCCATACCGCGTTGAACCGGTTCGGCCAGCAACAGATTGGCGGTGCGGATGGTCAGCGTACCACCACCCGGCATGGCGTCGCGCGCGTTCACGCCTAGGTTCAAAATCACCTGATCGAACTGAGTCGGATCAACGCGGATGAGGCCCAAATCGCGGGTATGTTCGATGTTGAGATCGATGGTCGGGCCGATTAAGCGACCCAAAACCTCAGACAGTTCCGAGAGCTTTTCCTTAGCGTCGACGATCTGCGGTTCCAAAGTTTGTTTACGCGAGAATGCCAGCAATTGACGCACCAACGACGTCGCGCGAACCGCATTCTGGCGAATTTGGTTGATGTCATTAAACGATGGGTCGTCCGGCCCGTGACGGGTCAGCAATAGATCGGAAAAGCCGATCATGGCGGTCAACAGGTTGTTGAAATCGTGCGCGATGCCACCCGCCAACTGACCAATGGATTGCATCTTCTGACTTTGCGCAAACTGCACTTCCAGGTGCTTGTGTTCTGTCGTGTCGATGAAATGCAAGATCAGCCCGGTCACTTCGCCAAACGCGTCTTCCATACGCGAAGCATACAGCGACGCGGTCACCTCACGGCCACCGACAGCGGGCATGCGCACCTCAATGTGTGCTGCACGCATGATCCCCATCATCACTTTGGAAAGTTGACCGCCAACCTCGCCGCGATCTTCTTTGGACAAGCGTTCCGTAAACGGCTGCCCCTGAACGTCATCGCCGTGCAGACCGAGCATCTTGAGGAACGAACCGTTGCAATCAGTGATGTTGGCTTTCATATCCAACAACGCAATGGCCACGGGAGCTTCATCAAATAGCCAATACAAGCGCCGGGCAATATCGGACAGATCATCATCCATGTCGGAATGCACCACCGCGGTGCTTTCCGGCAGCGCCTGTCTTCTGACCAAATCACGCACCACGATGGAACGGGTGTAGAGCAATTCATCGCCCTCACCCATACGCGCTGACTGCAAAAGGAAGGCTTTGAAAGCCAACCCACCGCGCGGCAGCAACGTCACCTGCCCATTTTCGCCGTCATCATCACTGTCCCCGTCAGCGCTCAGACCGCTAACGAATTCGGCAAAACCAAGTCCCTGGTCGCGAATATCATTAAGACCGATGCCAAGCCATTTGCACAGCGTATCGTTGGCGTAAACCATACGCCCGCCGCCATCGACCGAGAAAAAACCCACAGGAAGATTGTCGAGCAGATCCGCCAACACCGCTTCTTCGGCCCGGCGCACTTCATCCAATTCGTGTCGTGCGGTAACGTCCCGCGCAGACCAGCACACCAGACCGCGCCCAGGTTTGCCCGCCGGACGCACGCCCAATTGCCACCACTGCGCCCCATCGCTCGCGGATTTGAAGCGAAGCTCTCCCCAATCCCGAGCTCCGCCCGCGGCTGCACTCAACATCCGCCGCACGGCGACACCGGCGTCCGCGTCGTCATCGAAAAAGCGCAGCGCATTGGGTACTTCCGCCGCCGCGTTGGGATGGAAAAGTGCACGAAAACCTCGGTTGGCGTACAAAACTTGCCCCTGAGCGTTGCTTAACATCAAGGGTTCGCCGGTTTCACCTGCGGCCATATAAACCAACGCAGCCTCGTCGTCCGTGCGCGAGCGCCGCCCCAAGCTCCACGCGAACAAAGCGCCAAAAACTAGCCCCAATCCCATCGTTACACCGCGCAGCATCGCCGCATTCAAATCCGGGGAGAGAGTATCAAGCGAGATAATGCCCGACTGCAACGCGACGTACGCCCCGCCAAAAACAAACGAACCAAGACCGAACACAAGGGGATTGGGCCCACGGAATGGGCGAAAACGTTCAATCCCCGGCATCTTAGAGCCTTCAGGCGTTTCTGAAGAATGCTGTTCTGCCGGAAGAGAAAGTGGCGACAATGGCGGCCTGGGGCCATCACGCAGCACTTCAGGTGCAGCACCATGATTGCCACCATCATCCTCGACATCACCATTTGGGATGTCATCTTCAGTCGATGGCCTGTTTGTTTCCACCCGACTTATTCCCCTTCAAGCCCATCACATAGCCGATAATTTCCGCTACCGCTTGGTAGTGTTCGACAGGTATTTCTTCATCCAATTCTACAGCAGCGTACAGCGCGCGCGCCAACGGCGGGTTCTCGACGATGGGTACGTTATGCTCTTCAGCCACTTCCCTGATCTTCAGTGCCAGAGAATCCATACCTTTGGCAACCAACTTCGGTGCCTGCATGTTATCCATCTTGTATTCCAGAGCGACCGCAAAGTGGGTTGGGTTGGTGACCACCACATCAGCGTTGGGCACATTCGACATCATACGCTGTTGCGCGCGCTGCGCCCTAATTTTACGAATACGCGCCTTAACTTGCGGGTCGCCTTCTGTGTCCTTGTGCTCATCCTTGATTTCTTGGCGGCTCATCTTCTGAGATTTGATGAATTCAAACTTCTGGTAGGCGAAATCCAACACCGCCACCGTAAACATCACCATCAAGGATCCCGCCAAAATGCTCAGCACCACGATGTAAATTCGATCCAAAACCATGCCAATTTCGAAATCCGGCATCACCGCGATGTCCGTCATCCACGGCATCGCCATGGAAAAAGCGACAAACGCCAACACGGTCAGTTTGAACAAGCCCTTGAGAAATTCGACGACCGAACGCAACCCGAACATGCGTTTCACACCGCTCACCAGCGAAATCTTGTTGAGTGCCGGCGCCAGCTTGCTGGGTGCAATCAAAAAACCGGTCTGCGCAATGTTGGAAGCTATGGCTAAAATAACCAACACCCCAAACACGGGTGAAAGTACGACCCCCATCTCCAGCAAAACATCCCCCATAAGGGTCGGCAAGGTGGCGCGGGTTAAATGGATTGCCTCAACATGCTCGAACAGTCCTGCACTGAACAGGGCAAGACGTTCCATCAGCCATGGTGCCAGCAGAGCAACACCGAATCCCGCTCCCAACAAAGAGGCCCAGTTTTTGACTTCCTGCGAAGACCCCGTCTGCCCTTTTTCTCGCGCTTTCGAGAGTTTTCGGGCGGTTGGGTCTTCTGTCTTTTGGGAGTCGTCTTCGTCTGACATAGGCTCTCTTCAGTCTTGGCGGCTTAAAGCAGTGCCGATCTCAGCCCCCCGGCAGGGCCGTGAATTGGGTCAAACCATCCACAAAATAACGCATAAATACCAGCATCATGGAGCTTAGAGAAATCATAAACAAAGAAAACTGCATGGCGATCTGGACTGGCATACCAAAGAAAAAGACCGGCAACTGCGGCATCAGCCGCCCCATGATCCCCAATCCTACATAATACGCGAGCCCCGCAACAATCAAAGGAGATGAAATCTGCACCCCTATGCGAAAGCTGTCTGCAACCCGGTGCGCGATATAATCGCTCATGTCCGCGACCGCAGCCCCTTCTGCAGGCACGAACACGCCGTAACTGTCCACCACGGCAGCCAGCATCACATGGTGGCTGTTGGTGACGAAGATCAACGTGATCGCCACGGTACTCAGAAAGGTCGAAAACACCGCGCTTTGCTGCTCAGACACCGGATCCATAACGAAGGCGTTGGCCATCGAGGCCAGCATCGCCATCAACGTCCCTGCCGTTTGCAGTGCCCCCAAAAAAATACGTGGAATTATACCCAAGAAGCCCCCGATGAGGATCTCGGAAACCAGCAAAAGAAACAACACTGACGTCGCCGACGGCTCGGTGGGCAAAACCGGTAATAAAACCGGGGTCAGTAAAAAGCTGACAAGCAAAGCAAGGGCCAGCCGCGCGGGCAACGGCACCTGCTGGGAACCAAACCCCGGCATTAACGAAAACGCCATGCCGACACGGGTAAAAATCAGAAGAAAAGCGAACAGGTTGAGGTTGAGCAGCTGGCTGAGCATGACTGAGCGCTCGCCCTATCCAACCGCCGCGATGCGGTCGAACAGCGTCATCGAGTATTCGATCACCGTGGTCATCATAAACGGCAAAAAAACAACGATCGCTACAAAAATGATGATGATTTTCGGCACGAACGTCAGGGTCATTTCCTGAATGGTGGTGAGCGCCTGAAACAGGGCGATGATCAAGCCGATCGTCAACCCAGCCAGCATAATTGGGCCCGCCGTCAGCAAAACAACCCAAAGCGCGCTACGCGCAATCTCCAGGACATCGGTTTCGTTCATGGCCTCGGCTCACTTACCCTCAACGCAGCTCTCCCGATGAGATCCGCCAGATAAGGTCCAAAGGGGCCCTATCCAACCGCCCCCAATTACATTGGCATGCGGAGAATCTCTCTGTAAGCATCAACGACCTTGTCGCGGATCGCAACAACCGTCTGCAAGGTTACTTCGGCTTCACTCACCGCCGTCACCACGTCGGTCAGATTGGCCTGATTTTGAATGCCTTGAATGGCCAGTTGCTCACTGTTTTGCCCCAGTTGAGTGGCCTGGTCGAGGTAGTTCGACACCAGCGATGAAAACACACCTTGCCCCGCACCCTGACTATCTTGCTGGGGAATGGTATCGGTTGTAACGCCGGACTGCTGGGCCTGACTGTACAGCTGAGCGGCCTGGGCAATATTCACATTTGGGTCGATAGCCATAGCTCACGCTCCTGTTTATTGTTTTGAGACAAATGCTTAACGCAAGAGACCGATGGTCTGCTGAAGCATCGTCTTAGATGATTTGATCACATTCAAATTGGCTTCATAGGATCTCTGCGCTTCGCGCATATCCATCATTTCCACCAACGAATTCACATTTGGCGCCAAGACATATCCATCTTGGCCCGCCGCCGGATGTGAAGGATCGTAGCGACGCTGAAAATTCGACCGATCTGTTTTGATCTCGTCAACACGCACTGTATTTATGCCAACGGTGCGATCAAGCTCATTGCGAAATGTCACCACTTTGCGTCGATATGGCAACCCGCCCGGCTGGGTTGGCAACGAATCGGCATTCGCGACATTTTCAGACACCACACGCAAACGCGTACCCTGGGCTTTCATGCCCGCCGCAGAAATACGAAGTGTTCTGAGAAGATCGTCCATAATATCCTGTGATGCCTTTCCATGTTATCCATCGGCGCAAGCGGCCGCAGGCCTAGGCTTAACGCCCTTTTCCAAGAGCAATTTTAATCATGCCGATGTGTTTGCGATACAGCTCGTTGGTCAGCTGATATTGCAGCTGCGTCTCGCCGATTTTACCCATCTGCTCTTCCAGCACCACGGCGTTGCCATCCGGTGCGGTTTCATAGGGTGTACGGTTTTCTTCATCGGCGAACGGCGATGTCTTGTGCTGCGCGCCGGTCATGTGCATGGGCGATGTGGTAACGGTATTGAGCTGGTTTTTCTGGCTTTTGAGCATGTTCTGGAAATTGAACGGCTTAAGGTCGCGCGGCTTGTAATTCGGCGTGTCGGCATTTGCGACGTTCTGCGCCAAAACTTCCTGGCGACGCGCCAGCCAGCTCATTTGCCCTTTGACCAGACCAAACAACGTGAGCTTGTTGAGATCCATCTTCATCCACCAACCAAGTACCCACTGGGCACGACACAAACACCTCACCCCTTTGCAGGCGTGATCCCCTTCTGGGCTCGACATGTCCCTTCTGGAACGGAAATGCGTATTTTGTGAGTCTCTCTCAGAGTTTTTAAGATTCAATGAATCAGAAAAATTATGCCCCATCACCCCTTTCAGACCGTGTTTTTACATCATTTTGAGAGGATGATTCAGAGGATGTTAAGCGGCGCATGAGATTATAATGCGTTTTAAATTATGAAAAGCAGGATGTGAGAGGCGAAATCTGGGCGTGAGTAAAAACGATCCGACAGCCCCATCAGCCAAAAAACCGGTAAAAAATGACGACGATCATCTGGCCGTCGCCATTACCTACAAGCCGGGTCAGGACCAGGCCCCCCGTGTGGTGGCCAAGGGACAGGGCTGGGTAGCGCGCCAAATCATCGAAGTTGCCGAAGCCAATTCCATTGAAGTGCGCGAGGATGCCAATCTGGCTCAAGTCCTGGCCCAAGTGGACGTGGACAGTGAAATCCCCTTGGAGGCCTTCACCGTGGTCGCAGAAATTCTGTCTTATATTTATGAAAAGAACAAACAATGGCCCGAAGGTTTGGGACCGAAACGCGCAAGCACCGGTGGAGACCGCTCATGAGCGCAACGCATGAAGAATTGATCCGCCAGGAACTGGAAAAAGCTGCCAACCTGATTTCCGGTGCCCGGCGTCTGATGAGCGAGGGCCGTCAAGTGGACCTCAGCGCTATGGAAGAACGCGTGCGCGCCGTCACCCAAGCCGTCGACACGGCCCCACCCGAGGTCGCCAGAGAGTACAAAGATCATCTGCTGGCCCTGATGGAGGCCCTTGATGTGCTGGATCATGACTTGCAAACTCACCATAAGGTGCTGGAAGAAGGCCTCACCACCATTCGCCACCGCGAGGCCGAAATTGCGTATGGCCCGAAAAAAACCTAATCGGGCTGACAAGGACGGTCTAACGAGGCGGATCTGACCCAAAAATGCGAATCGACACACTTTTTTTCGCTTTTCAAGCCCAAGACCGACCAAACGACCAAGCTGCTCTAGGGCTGCGGCCACATGAGTTTTATCCAACCCCGAGAACGACTACAGTCTGTACCCATGGATCTTGGAAATTACGTTCGTTTTATTTTTGCACTCATATTCGTACTGAGCCTGATTGGGGTGCTCAGCCTGCTCGTGCGCCGCTATGGCCTCGGCATGGCGACGGCCCAAATCCGTAAAGGTCAGGACCGCCGCCTCAGTCTGGTTGAAATTCTGCCCCTCGATGCCAAGCGACGTGCGGTGCTGATTCGTCGCGATACGGTTGAGCATCTGGTGATTTTAGGGCCAGACTCTGAGACGGTGATCGAATGCGGCATTGCGCCCCCCCCAGCCATTGATAAATTCACCGACAAAGGGGCGTCATGAAACCGTTTGCGCTCACCAAAAAGCTCATCGTGCCGACGCTCAAGCCGATGGCGAAGCTGACGCTGTTTTCGCTCGCGCTGGCCGGACTCTTTTGGTTCACGCCCTTCGATGCCCTGGCGCAGAGTGTAACCTTGGATTTAGGACCGGACGGCAATGCGTCGACGACCGGGCGCATTATCCAGTTGGTGCTACTGCTCACCGTGCTGACGCTGTCGCCGTCGATCCTTATCATGATGACGTCGTTCACACGCATCGTGGTGGTGCTGTCATTCCTGCGCACCGCGCTCGGCACACAGCAAACGCCGCCCAACCAGGTGCTAGTTTCGTTGGCCTTGTTTCTTACCATGTTCATCATGATGCCGACGTTCCAAGCCACCTATGATGAGGCCCTGCAACCGCTTTTGGACGGAACCATCGACGAGACCCAAGCATTCAACCGCGCTGTGATCCCGTTCGAAACCTTCATGAAGCAACACGTCCGGGAACAGGACGTTGCGCTGTTTGTCGATATGGCGGGGCTCTCAGACGAGGCCGTCGCCGAAAACATGCCCATGCGGGTGCTGATTCCAGCATTCATGATTTCGGAACTCAAACGCGCGTTCGAAATCGGCTTTTTGGTGTTTGTGCCGTTTTTGATCATCGACATGGTGGTGGCTTCGGTGTTGATGTCGATGGGCATGATGATGCTGCCGCCTATCATGATTGCCTTACCGTTCAAGATCATTTTTTTCGTCTTGGTGGACGGTTGGTACATGATTGTCGGCTCCTTGGTGCGCAGTTACGGGGGCTAGAGAAATCGCGGGGAACAACAGATGACAGCCCAATGGCTCTTGACCCTCAACATCGCTCTTTTTGTTCTTCACGAGATGGATGGCGTGCGCCGTATGGAATGGCGCATGGTCTTCCCCATCAATCGTCTCCCCGATGAAACTGCGCATAATGTGTTCTGCTCCTTGCACCTGCCCCTATTCGGGCTGCTTTTTTGGATGCTGACGTGGCCAGCAGGTCAAGTAACGTTTTGGCTCAAAGCAACTTTTGATGGTTTTTTAGTATTCCATCTCGGTCTGCATCTTATATTTTTAAAGCACCCTGAAAATCGTTTTACATCTCTGTTTTCTCGCGCCCTCATCGTTGCGATGGCGCTAGGCGGCATTTGGCACGCGATCCTTACCTTGCCCATTTCATGACCTCATTGCGCGTATTTCATTAAGATTTGTGCTATAATTATTCCACGGGCACCGCAACAGGTGCACGTAGGGTTTGGACCCTATGGGGATCGAACCTCGGGTTTTCTCGTTAATGAGGAGGCTGTTATGTCGGTCAAAGTTAAAACAACCGAAAAGCCCAAAAAGGATGTCCCGCAACATGCGGATCAAGCGAGGACTGCGGCAACGCCCGCGCATCGCCTGCAACATCCTTTGTTGGCGCTTCGTGAAGAAGTCGATCATCTGTTCGACAACTTCTTTTCCGGTTTCGCTTTGGGTCCGTTCGGTGAATTCGGTCTCGGCAGAATGCGTACTGACCCATTCCGCCGCTTGGAAGGCACATTTGCGAGCCTAAACAAAATGAGCATCAAATCTGACGTCCATGAAACCGATGACGCCTATTGCATCGAAGCTGAAATGCCCGGTGTGGAAGAGGGCGACATCGATGTCAGCGTCAGCGAAGGCGTGCTCACCGTCAGCGGCGAAAAAAAGGAAGAGAAAAAAGAAGACCGTGAAGATTATCACCTCACCGAACGTCACTACGGTTCGGTCAAGCGGACCTTCCCGGTTCCCGATGCGGTCGATTTGAAAAAGGCTGAAGCAACCTTCAAGAACGGGGTGCTGAAAGTCACGCTGCCCAAGAAGGCATTGCCCAAAACCGAATCCAAAAAAATCCCTATTTCGGGGCGCTAGACCAACTTAACAAAAAGCCCGGCTTACGCCGGGCTTTTATGTCTCAGAGTTTTCTCAGACCAACAAATCAAGAATAAATTGTGGCAAGGCAAAAGCCGCTTTATGAACATCGGGCGTATAGTAGCGCATTTTAATGCCAGCATTGGCAAAGCGAGCGCGCAAAGTTTCAATGTCCACATCGCGCAGGCTCGCGTCATCCGTGCCCCACCCCAAGGTCATGAAGCCGCCAATATAGGTCGGCACCACGGCAGTATAGAACCCATTGTCAGCGAAGGTCTTGCCCATACGGTGGAAGGTGTTGATCACCTCATCACCCTGAAAAAAAGGCACGCCATTTTGCGTCACCAACACACCACCATCGTTAAGACAGCGGTGACAATCGGCGTAGAAGCTCTCGGTGAATAAAACTTCGCCTGGGCCAATAGGGTCGGTGGAGTCAACGATAATGACATCAAAACGCTTGTTCGTTTCCGCGACGAACTTCACCCCATCGGTGATAATCAGGTCCGTGCGCGGATCGTCGAATGCCCCGTTGGAAATTTCTGGGAAATATTCCACCGCCAAATCCACCACACTGCGGTCAAGCTCGACCATGGTGACGTGTTTGACTGATTTATGGCGCAGGGTTTCCCTCAATATTCCGCCATCGCCACCGCCAATGATCATCACATCCGACACTTGGCTTTTGGCCAGGAGCGGCACATGGGTCATCATCTCGTGATAGACGTATTCATCACGCGATGTGACTTGGATGATATTGTCCAACGCCATCACCCGGCCAAAAACCGGGGTCTCGAAGATCACCAGATCCTGGTGCTCGGTTTTGTCGTGATAGAGGACATTGGTGACTTCGAAGCTCTGTGAATATCCCTTGTGAAGGAGCTCATCATAACGCTTCACTTGATCACGCCCCGCTTGTATGCCGAAACCTCCATAGTTTCAGGCTGAAAGGCCTTTTTCATGGACGGCAAAGCATCGTTCGGATCGCAATCGCCACACATGAAGATGTCGATCGCAGCAAAGTCCTTTTCCGGCCATGTGTGGATGGAAATATGGCTTTCCGCCAAAACCACCACGCCCGACACGCCAGAATATGGGGAAAAATGATGAAAATGGCTGTGCAAGATGGTTGCGCCAGCATCCAGCGCGCCCTGACACAAGGCCTCTTCAATGATCTTGGGATCGTCGAGATTACTCGCGCCCCAAATTTCCACCAAGATGTGGTTGCCCGCATAACGCAAGCCATCACATTCGATAAAATAATCGTTGGTGTTGTCGACCACTGGATAGAGGGTCTGGAGTTCAGCCTGCGCTTCGGCGGCTTCTTCCAGGTTAATATCCAATTCAGCAAGTGCGTGGCTGCTCATCAGCGCGCTCCCAAACTAGAGTGACTCGTCAAACGACAGTAACCCAATACGGACGGAGCGCGCTTATTAGGGCAAAGCGATTAGACTTTCAAGAAAATAACGTACTCATTTGGGAAATATCCACACTGTGGCGAGATGGGCCGGTTTTAGTACAGCGAACTCAACTGCCCATCGGATACCCGCTGACGGTAAACCTGCATGAAATTTTGGAAATTGACGACCTCGTCAACGATGGGCGTAAGACCACGGAAGTTCACCAATCCTGTTTCAGGGGGCTCCGCAATAAGGCGAAACGCATCCGCAAACGAGGTCTTGCTCATGGCGGGTCCATAATTTTCCAAAACACGCTGAATGACCACTTCATTGCTATCTAGAGTATTGGCGATGGCCAACGACAACACAGCGGCGGCCTGGGTATCGTTCAATTCTTTGCGCGGCTTGGCGCCGATGTCGCGCACCAACTTAGCCAGTGATTTCGACGCCATTTTCCAGTCAGCCGCGCGCCAATGAATGCCTGCGCGGATCGTTTCCGCCTCCTTGCTCACATCCCGTTTCAGGAGATCCAGAGCCACCTGCGGTTGTTCCAAACCAATGTGCGCCTGAGCGCGCAAAAGCAGACGCTGGGCCACAAGCGCATCCGGCATACCAGCAACATCGGTGCGATCCAGAGCAGAAGTTGCCATATCGTATTTGCGATCGAACAAGTAAATCAGTGCAAGGCGCGCCCCGACACGAGACTTATCCTCACCCTTCAGTCGGAAATCCACCTGAGATTCCAACAGTTCCCCAGCACGGCTCAACAAATCAACACCGACCAAACGGTCGGCCAAGCGGCGGATCATCTCGTCTCCAAGGGCACCCGGCGGCGTCAACTCACGGAATTCATCATAAAGGGCGATGGCCGTAACCGGCGGCAACACGTCGGCGGCGTCTCTCAGATAGAGATCGTGAAACGCGTCGCTCATCTGTTTGGTGACTTGATTGCTTTCGGGGTTGGTGGGGAAATACGTCGCCGCTTGTCGTAATGTACGTAGTCCCGCGCGATAAAGCTGCTTATCCAAATACAGCGACCCCAGACGGCGCAGAAGATTGAACTCGAACTTATCCCCACGCCATACGAAACGCAGCTTCTCGAATTCTTCAATTGCGTCCATGGCCGTAAAATCGCCACGCTTAAGCAAGAGTTCCGTCCGCGCCACGGCCGCTTTGGCGCGCGATGGGCGGTGACGTCCCTCCATCACGCTTTCCCAGTCACCAATCGCACCATCCGTGTCGCCACTCAACTCCTTCAATTTTCCCGAAACATAATTGATCTGGTCTCGTTGCGCCTGCGTCGGATTATCGACCTTAAGGACCTCAAGATACTGGCCGGCTTGTTTGACATCACCAAGCTCTACCGCCGCGCTGGCGACCAAGATTGCCGTAGGCATTTTGATCGATTTTGGATACGGCTGGGTAATCGACCCTGTCTTGCGTAACTCATAGGCGGCATCCGCGAGTTCACCCTCTCCGGCGACCACGGCGGCACGCCAGAACGTGCCCTCATCAAAGGGGTCTAGCGCTGGATCGAAGAGGTCCTGGCGCGCATCTTTCATGCGCCCCATCATCCAGCTGGCGGCCCCATGTATGATCAAATACTCAGGCTCTTTGGCGTATGTGGGTTCCATGCGGACCATTTCCTGCAACACCCCCAGCGCCTCGGTTTCGAAGCCATTGGCAAAGAAGAACTGCATCAAATCCCGATGCGCCTGTTTTTTGGCACGCTCATTCTTGGCGAACGCAACTTCGTGCAGCAAGTCCTGCTTTGTTTCCGTAAACGACAGCAAGTCCGGGCGTTTCCATTTTTCCAGATTCAAAACGCGGGTCATGGGGCGCATGGAATCCATACCCACACTCGAGGCCAATTGCTGTTGCAATTCCACGTTGGCTCTTTCTTCCGCGCTGACCCCCGATATCAGCAATGTCCCTGTGCTGGTGACCTCGACCCCCTGACGCAGGGCGCGAACACGCAGGTCATCGGACAGCGGCTGCAACACCACACCTTGCTTTGACGGCAAAAGACGAACTTGCGGGTACGACCATTCACGCGATATGCCGTGGCCGAGGGGAATCACCGGAACAGCGATCAAATTGTCTCCCACTTCCGGATCGCGGAAGGCGATGATATTGCCCGGTTCCGGCACCGCCACGAACAACCGCGCACCGAGGGGGGAGTCCGGCTGAGAATCCGCCTGCAACGGGGCGCTGGGAATCAACGGTTGAGGCATAAATTCCAAAATCCACGCCAAGCCCGAACGCTTGATGTCTGGGTTTACGCTTTCAGCCGTGGTCATGCGCAAGACCGCACCATTTTGTGAGGGCACTTGCTCCACCGATGTGATCAACCCCGCGCCGTCCTGGATCAAAGCTTCCGTATCAATTTTAGCGCGCTTGTCGAACACCACCCACAAATCGCCCGCGCGACGGAACACCGCAGCGCCCACAGGTTCATCCCAATTGAATTTCAAAGCCACCACACCCTCCGCAATTTGGGTGGCCTGAGCGCGGGTTTCGACACGCGTCTCTTGAGAAGGTGTCCCCGGGGTGGCGTTCGGGGTCGTGTTCGGGGCCGCATCGGCCTGTACCGTTTTCGGCTCCAGCGCCAAGGGTGTCGATTGTCCTGCCGGTTGTTCGGTCGCGGCTTGTTCCACGGGCGCGATCGGTGCTGCGGCCGGAACAGGCGGCTCCCCCCCCTGTGCTGTCGCCTGAGGCTTGGGGGTGTCCTGCTGAGGCTGAGGCGTTGCAGTCGTCGGCGAGGCGGCAGCCTGCGTGCCCGGGGCATATACATCCACAACCACCTTGGCACCGCTGGTGAAGGCATTGATCTTTGATGTCGCATCGACGTTCATGGCTAAGGTCAGATTACCATTGTCGCCCCCTGCCTCTGCACCAGATACGTTGCGAACGCCGCGCCCCCCCAATTGCCCCACATTGATGCGCCCCGGCTTGGTAAACTTGATGGTCGCCCGACCACCATCGCGCACCACCTGAAAGTCGGTTTTGGTCGGCCAGTCAAACACGACCCGGGTGTAGGCGTCATGCACGCCGGTGCGTACGGGAACCGTTGGGCCGGTGCTTGCAGCCGTTTTGGCTGCCTGTGCCTGAGGCGTTTTCGGCGCCTTGGTCGCGCTAACAATATCGACCACCACTGACGCGCCGCTATCGTAGCTGCGCACAGAAAAATCACCCTTGATGCGAAACACGACACTGGCCGCATTGGGGGCGGGCTGAGTGCCAGCGATCAGCTGTGACAAGCCCCGTACGACAGGGCGCAAATCCGCTTCGATGGGGCGGGAAAAATTGATCACCAGTGTATCACCCTGACGGGTCGCCTGATGCCCCACCGGCTGAGGCCAACGAAAGGTCAAACGACCATAGCCATCGCCCTGAGCGGTGCGCACCTGGACCGCGTCGGCCAGAACCTCGGTAGCGCTCAACACCATCATCAGTGTGGCAAGGATGAAAACGCCCAACGACCGCATCAGTTCGTGCCCCCGACTGTCGGGAAGACCACGATATCAACACGCCGTCCCAGCTTTGCGCGTTCTTCTTCTTTGATCTTTGGCAACTGCGAATAACGGCTATCGGCGTAACCGAAGGCAATGATGTCATCGGTATAGCCCGATTGGCGCAGCGCATTGGCGACCGCCGCCGCCCGCGCAACTGAAAGTTCCCAATTGCTGTCGAAGCCACTTTCCGCGGATGGCAGGCGCGGATCGGTGTGACCGTTCACACCAATTTGGTTGCCGACATTGCGCAACAAGCTGCCCAGGGTGAACAGCGCCGACCGGGCCTCATCGGGCATCACCGCCTTGCCGGCTGGGAACAAAAGATCGCCCGGCAGCGCCACCACCAAACGGTCATCCAGCAACATGATTTTCGATGTTTTCAATACAGGATCGTCCGCCACGCCGCGCTGGAGCACCGCAGAAAGGTAGTCCAAGTCCGTCGCCTGACGGCGAAAAATGGTGCCGATGTTGAATTCTGCGGTCGCCGCGGCAACCGTTGTCAACTTTCCGGGGTTCAGCGTCTGGGTCAACGTATCGGTCATTGCGTCCCACTCGTCCATCTGTAATGACGACATAGAAAACAACATAACGAAGAAGGTCAACATCAGCGACACCAAGTCCGCGAACGTGATCATCCAAGCCGCTTCGCTGGATGTGGTCTCTTCTTCTGGGGCTGTATCTAAATCGTCAACCATGGGCAAGCCGGACAGGTGCTATTGAGCCCCCGTGAACCGATCCTCCTCCGTAAACTTCAATTTGCTTTTTTCGATATCGCGCGTATAGAACCAGATCATAACCTCACCGACGTGTCCGGGGCGCATCCCCACTGCGAGGCTGTCTGGCGGGATGCCTCGCGCATTCATTTCATTGGCAAAGGCCCCTGCACGGCGCACTTCCAGAGTTTCTTCGACCGGCATGGTTTTGCCATCTTTCGCCGTAGTTGTGCCAATCACAAACTCCATGTCATAGCGCAATCCGGTTGGCCGGCTGGACAAGGCCGCCACAGCCCGGTCCAATAGTGGAAACATAGCGGGGCGAATACGCGCTTCGTTTTGGAAAAACAGACTGTCGGCCTTGAGCGTCAAACGCATCTGGCGGCCAGGCTGAACGGTTTCGACCTTGTCGATCCCCAGCGCGGTGGAGAAAATACCCGTAACCTGCTGTTGAAATTCTTGCCCGGCAAGCACATCGCCGTCCTTCGACTTAAAATTTTGCAAATCTGCTGAAGGTGGCACGATGGAGGTGAAAGCGCTCGATAAACTGTCCATCACTTTTTTGGATTTTGTCTCTTCGACGGTGGAAATGGTCACCAGCAAAATGAAGAAAGCAAGCACAACCAGATACAACCCAAGAAACAAGGCAACCGTATTGGGGCCTGGTTCTTCAGCGCTTTCGATCGGATCGTCGGTCGTCTCCATCACGGACAAGAGCCCTAGTCAAAACTTGCTAAAAGGTCATCGATCTCAGCCTGGTTCTTAGCCTTTTCGCTGAGCTGTGGTCCCTCAAGTAGGTCTGCATCCGTCGTTTTTTTGTTTTTTGCGGATTTACGTGCGCCCGCCGTTTTTTGAGGTTTTACGGTTTCGTCGCCAAACGCCAACACCAAGGCGTCGACCCGCGCTTCAATATTTTTCAACGCACTCACCACCTTACCAATGCGTTGACCGGTAATGTCTTGAAAAGTGCAGGCTTCATAAATGCGCGTGGTTGCGTTCGTCAGCTTGGTGCCGACAGATGGGCTAACATCCCCCATCACGTCATGAATTTCATCGCAACAGTCCATAATGGCATTGGTTGCATCCGCCGTTGCCTCGACCACAGCGTCCAATTGATCGGTCGCGCCGGGAACGTACTCTTCCTTCACATCTTCGGGATGGATAAGGGCAATTTCTCGTCGCGCAGCGTCAATGTACGCGGACAAGCGTTCCAGTTCCGCATACACGTCAACGTCTGCGGCGCTTATTGCCTGCACGCGTTTGCTGTTCGCGGGGGGCGCAACAGTGGAGGGTTTGGCGCCGCGCTTCGCAGCGGACGGAGCCGTGGTCTTTTGTGAGGCCTTCGGCTTGTTAACCGTGGCCGTTTTAGACTTGCGTCCGGCCATCAAGAGCTCCTCAGACGTCCTTAGAAATCGCCAAGAACACTGACCATTTTCGATTTCAAGGTGTCAGCGTTGAAAGGCTTAACGATGTAGTTAGACACACCGGCCTCTTTCGCAGCAATCACGTTTTCGGACTTGGATTCAGCGGTCACCATGATAAACGGAATGTGCTTCAGCTTGTCATCGGCGCGCACATGACGCAGCAGTTCGATGCCGGTCATCGGCTCCATATTCCAGTCGGAAATAACCAAGCCGAATTCACCGTTATTTTCTTTGAGCTTTTCAAGCGCCTGCGTTCCATCAGTCGCTTCGTCGACATTTTCGAACCCGAGCTGGCGAAGAAGATTTCGGATGATCCTGAGCATGGTTTTATAGTCATCCACGATCAGAACATTCATGTTCATATCGACAGCCATCAGAACACTCCATTTTTCGACCAGCTCTTACCGACAAACTGAGAGCAACACCTGCTGCGTGCCCTTCATTTTTTACCGGTTTAGGCTTCGTCTACCGTTTTCAAATTCGTCTACCATTTTCAAAACTGAGCACTCTTGCACCAGCTTCTACGTGCATTCCCTCACAAGATATGGTCCCGATCATACAAACGCACCAACCTTATTTAGGGAACAAATTTATATTTACCATACTTAGGTAAAGGAGTCGCAAACAGTTCGCAACCTTTTAGAACAATCACCTAAGCGTTTTCAGCACCAATTTCAGCCCCCAATCGAATTGGGGTCAGGCAGTTTACGCAGCCCATTCAGCTCAACCGTAACGTCGCGTGCTCTTTGAGATTTCATTTTTGCGAGAATTGCGGACAACGATCGTTCCTTCATGCGCTCCGCCACCTGAAGCAAAACGTCCATTTCCAGCTCTTCAAAAATGCGCGCCGCATCCTTCGGCTTCATATTTTCATAGATTTTAACCAAGCTTAACAGCTTCTTATCTTGTTGTTCATCATAGGTTTTTACAAGACTTTCGATGGTCGCCTGCAAGGCTTTAAAGTCCTGTATCTTCCCATCAATACGCGATTCTGCTGCGGCCAAAAGCGCGCTTCGGGTCTCCAGCTCACGCGCCCGCGCATCAATTTCAACACGGCGTTCAGCCAATTTTTGCAACAAATCAATCTCTGATTGAGTCAGCAGCGTGGGATCATCGGCCAACATCCGCGCGGCGACAGCGGCCTGATCTTCAACGACCATCCCCCCGGGGTCAGGGGCCAAAAGACCAGAATCCATCCCTGGAACAGCTGGCGCATCACCAGGAGCACCGGCCGGTAAAGCTGCATCTGTGGGTGCTGCCCCCCCGGTTTGCGCCTGCGCTTCAGTGCTCGACACCGTCACGGTGGCTTGACCAAAAAAGCCATCGACACCTTCCCAAATATCGCCCACGCGCACGGTCAGCGTCAGGGTGGAAAAAAAGATCACCATGGGCAGTAAGCGCACCTTGACCACCACCCGGCGTAACAGGCTGGGCTCCTTTGATGCGCGCGCATCAAAGGAAAAGTCGCCATCGTCTTGCGACGCGCGCTCACGCGGCATTGCCGTCCGCGCAACGGGACTTATTTTACCGATGGTCATTGTGTCCTGCGCCATTGCCTAATCTTCACCGTTTTGTCGTGCTTCATGCTCATTTCATCGAGCTCAACGCCTTAAGCAACTCGCGAGCTGCATCTGTATCACCAACTGAATTTGGCTCGTTTGCCTTCGCAGGTCCGCCCAAAAGCCGGTCATCGGACTTCAAGCCCCCCAAACCACCGCCCAACTTACGCGACGCTTCGGGACGCTGCTCCGGATGGGAACTAACGCGACGGGTCGTTTGCGCCGCGTCTTGTGGCTTGATGTCGTCATCAGAGAACCGCTGGCCGCCCGAGCGCCCCTGCGCACCTACTCCGGGTGACACGGCGCGAATTGCCTCTGCGATCAGCCGATCATCATCTTCATCATGAGAACGCCCTTTCGTGTCGCGGGACATATTGCTCGACGGGGTACCCCGCCCATTCCCACTTACGGGTGCACGAACAGATTCCGCCATCTGATCGGCCGTACGGCCGCCCCGCTCCACCAGATATGCCAGATCGTCGCGCAAGGCCTCGGCCTTGCTGAGATCATCCTGCAAAGCCTCGCTCGACACCTTGAGTTGATTTATGCTGGTTTCCGCGCGAACAGTTGCATCGGCAAAGGTTTTGGCCAGCTCAAGAAGTTCATTCTTGTCGCTGCGCAATTGAGACAAGCGCTGGTTCAGCCGTACCGCATAGGTGATCGTCAGCACCAAAAGCAATGCCACAATGATGTCGAGTATGAACGCAATTTGCACGTTTACCTCACAGGCGCCAGAGCGCCGTCCCTTTTTTGAATAGCATGGCTAAATTTTTGGTTTCTCATAGCGGCCATCAATGCGAATGGCAATCTGGTCGCCCTTGCGCCCCATCCGTCCTAGATACATCGGCACGTCACCACAAAATAGCATGACCTGAGAATCCGGTGTCGCACCGAGGTCCAGATGGGTGCCTTTTTTAAGATTGAAGACTTCGCCCAAATACATGGTTTGAGTGTCAAGAACCGCCTCCAACTCAACTTCCGTCATCCACAGCTCTTCGGCCAAGTGAGTTTCCCAAATGCTGTCGCGGCCAAATTTTTCACCCATAAACGATTGCAACAGCAATTCACGCACCGGTTCCAGCGTCGCGTAGGGCAGCAGCAGTTCCATCTGCCCGCCGCGGTCTTCCATATCGATACGCAGCCGCGCCACGATGGCGGCGTTAGACGGCCTGGAAATCGTGGCAAAGCGCGGGTTGGTCTCAATACGATCAAAGCGGAAGGTTACCGGCGAAAGTGGCTCAAACGCACCGGACAGGTCCGACAGCACAACATGAACCATGCGTTCCACCAAAGACCGTTCGATGGTGGTGTAGGGCCGACCTTCGATGCGCATCGCCGCCGTTCCGCGCCGACCGCCCAACAAAACGTCCACAATGGAATAAATCAACGAACTGTCGACCGTCAGCAGGGCATGGTTATCCCATTCCTCGGCCTTAACCACGGACAACATCGCCGGAAGCGGGATGGAGTTGAGGTAATCACCAAAACGAATAGATGTGATGTTATCGAGCGACACTTCCACGTTATCCGACGTAAAGTTACGCAAAGATGTGGACATCAGACGCACCAAACGATCGAACACAACCTCCAGCATCGGCAGGCGTTCATAGGACACCAGCGCCGAGTTGAGGATCGCCTGAATACCGGACTTCTGATCACCCTCTTCGAGGTCGTCATCAAAGCCAAGCAGACTGTCAATTTCATCCTGGTTTAGGACGCGCGTGGATTCCCGGGGGGAACCACTGCTGCTGCTACCGCCGCCACCGCCGCCACTATCGCCGGAATCCAGCATCGCGGCCCATTCTGCGGCAAGGTCGTCACCTTCGTCGCCCTCACCACCTCCGCCAGCAGGCGCATCATCGTCACCGCCGCCACCCATGGAAGCTTCCCAGGCGGCCGCCATGGCCTCTTGATCGACGTCTTCACCGGGCGCGGTCATATTCCTGCCTAACCTTCACCCGTCCTTATTGGACGAGCATTTCCTTAAACAACACGTCATTGACCTTGGCGGGTGCCACGGCAACGCTAACGCGTTTCAACAATTCTTCACGCAGCCGATACATTCCGGCCGACCCTTTTAAATCTTCAACTCTTAACTCGCGCAGATAAATCTGAAAATTATCGACGATACGCGGCATCATTTGTTCAATTTTGGCGATGTCATCTCCGCTTTCCAGCTCCAGGCTGACGCGAATTTTCAAATACACCGACTTTCGGCCCCCGGTGTTGATGTTCACCAGCATTTCCTGCAAATCATAAAACACGGCGTCGCCGGAAACGATTTGTGTGTCCCCTGGTTGATCAACCGCCGCCGCGCTTTCGCCACCGGACAACATGTCAATAACCGGCTGCAAAAGCCCTGTGAAATAAGCCGCAGCGGCACCACCCAGGATCAACACCAACACAGCGGCAACGACGATCAGCAGTCGTTTTCGGCCGGAGCCCTCATCACTGTCTTCGCCATCGAAGTCGGAATCTTCGGCACCATCGTCCAGATCCTCATCGAATTCTTCGTCGGCCATGCCGTCTCCGCCTGCTTATTGATGAATGCACCGGGCCTTGCACTGCGACACCCTTGCCGCACACACGCCGAGCACTTAACACAACTCAACGCATCACACTAACCTGCCGATGGTTAACAAGGGGTTGACCGCCCCCCCAAAACCCATGGGGCCGCCTGCCCTTTACGCTGCGTTACTCATCACCCCTCTTTGGTGCGAATCCACACGGCACGCGCTATCATACTCACAAATGCTCCAATAGATAAGCACGCGCCCTCGCCCGCGAATTATAACGTCACGCAGAGTGAGCGCCCGCCCCACCCAAACCCAACCCACGACGGCAAGTTCTGCCGGGCAGCCCCTGCCGCGCCCCTCATCCTGCCCATCCCAGACGAGCAAATAAAATCACTTAACTGGCTGTTTTAATATCATTTATTTAACTGGCACAGTCTCTGCATTGTGATTGAACAACGGCAGCCGTGAACAATCGCGGACAAACAAAGCCGAAACGGAAAACGATCAAAACCAAAGGCAAATCTGATGGAAACCACATCTTATATTGCACTCTCACGCCAAGGCGCTCTGCGTCGTGAACTGAGCACCATCGCCAATAACTTGGCCAACATGAACACCACCAGCTTCAAGGGGGAGCGGATGATGTTCGTCGATCATCTGGTTCGCTCCAAGTCCGACGGCTCCATCGCGGATCAACAATTGTCCTTCACCCGCGACGTGGCCAGCTACCGCAACACCGCCGAGGGCCCCATCGAACAGACGGGCAACCCACTCGACATCGCCATTCACGGCGAAGGTTATTTTGTGATTCAAGGTGCAAACGGCACCCAGCAATACACCCGCAACGGTAACTTTCGCCTCGACAACGGCGGTCAATTGGTGACTCAGGGTGGTCTGCCGGTTTTGACCGATGCGGGCGCACCGATTTTTTTCGCCCCCGAAGACACCAGTATCACCGTCAACGGAAACGGTACTGTGTCCACCGAGAACGGTCAGATCGGCAAGCTGCAGGTCGTCACCTTCGACAACCCACGCGACATTCAACGCGCAGGGAACGGTCTATACACCACCAACCAGGTCGCCCAGCCGGTCGCCCAGCCGCAACTTGCCCAGAGCGCCCTGGAAAAATCCAACGTCGAGGGGGTCTTGGAAATGACCCGCATGATCGAGGTTAGCCGCCAATATAAAAGTGCGCAAAACATGATCGAAAAAGAAGACGAGCGCATTCGCAAAGCGATCAATGAATTGGCCAAAGCGAGCCCCAGCTAACCGCCGTAGAGACCCTTAAACGCAGACCGGGCCTCCGGCAAATAAAGATAAACGCCAAAGAGCGAAAGGACGGGAATTATGAGATCTTTAAGCATTGCAGCAACGGGCATGTTGGCCCAACAGCGCAACGTCGAAGTGGTATCGAACAACCTCGCCAACATGAACACCACCGCCTTCATGCGTCGGCGCACGGAATTCCACGACCTGCTGTATCAAAACCTGCGCCGCGTGGGTTCCACCTCTTCGGATGCCGGCGACATCGTGCCGTCAGGCGTGCAGATCGGCCTGGGCGTCAAACTTGCCGCCGTTTACCGTATTCACGAACAAGGCAACCTCAACCCCACCGACAATGCTTTCGATATGGCTGTTCAGGGGCGCGGCTTCTTCCAGGTGCAGATGCCCAACGGCGACACGGCCTTTACCCGCGACGGCACGTTTCAGCTCAATGCCGACGGCGCCATTGTGACACACGACGGCTATCCGGTTCTGCCCAATATCACGGTGCCCAATAACGCCGTTGATGTTGCCATCAACACCTCGGGCGAAGTTCTCGTCAAGTTGGATGGTCAGGTCGCATATTCGAACGTCGGCCAGATTCAGACCGCCATTTTCGCCAACGATGCGGGGCTGGAATCCATTGGCTCGAACCTGTATTTGGAAACCCCTGCATCGGGTAACTCAACCACCGCAGCACCGGGCACCACCGGTTACGGCACCATTTTGCAGGGTTTCCTGGAAACCTCCAACGTCAACGCTGTCGAAGAAATCTCCAACCTGATTTCCGCACAGCGTGCCTATGAAATGAATTCCAAGGTCATCCAGACCTCGGATGACATGATGGGCACCCTGACGTCGCTGAGGTAAGGAGGACGTTATGAGACAGTTCGCATTCATGTTGGGACTAGCCTTATTGCTCAGCTCACCAGCTGTGGCGACGGGTGTGTCCGCCAAACCCGCCCTAAAGGACCAGGGTGCCACCGTCGAATTTGTCACACTCAACACTCATGTGCTTATCCAGGACGGCGTCATTCGTTTGGGCGATATCTTTCAGGGCAGCGGTGCATTCACAGATCGTGTCGTTGCCTACGGCCCACGCCCAGGCTCACGAGCCGTGTTCGACGCACGTTGGCTCAGGCGTGTCGCCGTAGCGTTCAAAATGACTTGGCGTCCAAGTTCTGACGCAGAACGCGTCATCGTCGAACGTGAAAGTCAGGTGATCAGCCGCACCGAAGTCGAAAATCTCCTGCTCGAACGCCTGATTGACGACGGCGAAGACTCCACATCCCGGGCCGTACTTGCCAACAGCTCGTTCCGCCTGGACCTTCCGGTTGGCGAGGACTACATGCTTAGCGTCGACCAAATCAGCTTTGATCCATCCACCCGCCGCTTCAGCGCGACACTCGCTTGGGGCAACGGCAAGAACGAACGTCGCCGCGTCACCGGCAAGCTTGAACAAATGATCGAGGTGCCGGTTCTTTCCAAGCGCATGATGGGAGGCGATTTGATCCGCCAAGCAGACCTGAATTGGGTCGAAATGCCCCAAGCCCGGCTGGCGCGCAACGCCGTCACCGATGCCAGTCACCTTATCGGCATGGCTGCGAAGCGGACAATTTCTGCCGGAAAGCCCATCAGCCAAAATGATGTTCGACGCCCCAAAGCCATTTCAAAAGGCGAACGCGTGACGATGGTTCTGACCACCGCTGCGATGCGTCTGACCACCAAGGGTACGGCGCTTGAGCCCGGATCGGTCGGCGACAGCATCCGCATTTCCAACAGCCAAACCAGCACCATTGTTGAAGGCGTGATCACTGGACCTGGTCAGGTTCGTGTTTCGCCTGCCGTCAACCTGGCCATGCGCTAACAAAAAGGAGAGTTATCATGAAACAGACTTTCTCCGTATTTAAGAGCTTGGTGCTCACCGCTACGCTGGCGGCTAGCGTGAGCGCGTGCAACACCGTCTCTCGAATATCCGAGGTCGGCGATGGTCCGAAACTGACACAGATCACCAATCCAACGGTAATGCCCGAGTACCGCCCCGTCAGCTTGCCTATGCCGTCGCCCAAGACCCCCGCGGTCAACCCCAACTCGCTGTGGCGTCCAGGCGCTCGGGCCTTCTTCAAGGACCACCGCGCCAAGGAAGTTGGCGACATCCTGACCGTAAACATGTCACTAAATGACAGCGCCGCGCTCAAAAACAAGACCGAACGCACACGCAACGACAGTGAAAGCGCCAACATCACCAACTTGTTGGGATTTGAAACGAAACTGGCCAAAAACAATTTGCCGGCAGGGTTTAGCCCCACGGCGGCGGCCAACTTTGGCAACAACCATGCAACGTCCGGCGACGGCACCATTGACCGCAAAGAAACGATCAACCTGACCTTTGCCGCTGTGGTGACACAAATCTTGCCCAACGGCGCGCTGGTGATCCTGGGTCGCCAAGAGCTGCTGGTGAATTCCGAAATGCGTGAGCTTGAAGTGTCCGGCGTTATTCGCCCCGGTGACATCAATGCCGATAACTCCATACCTCACACCCGAATTGCTGAGATGCGCGTCGCCTATGGCGGACGCGGCACGCTCAGCAATCTCCAGCAGCCTCGCTGGGGAACTCAGCTCTGGGACATCTTATTCCCGTTCTGAGCCTTTTTGATCATTTCCGTTCGGAAGAGTTGGCATGACCTTCTCTTCCACCCAACTCAAAGGCCGGGGCAATTGCTCCGGCCTCTTTTTTTGGGCGTAGAACGACAAAGGCCGGAGCAATCGCCCCGGCCTTTGTAAATCGTTCGTGACTTAATATCTGGGACGAGCCCCAAAGCCCTCAATCATCGCGATGCGTTTTTTCCATGCGCTCATGGCGTTCCTGCGCATCGATGGACAGTGTCGCAATAGGGCGAGCTTCCAGGCGCGGGATAGAAATCGGCTCGTGCGTGTCTTCACAATAGCCGTATGACCCATCGGTAATGCGGCCCAACGCTTCGTCGATCTTCGCAATCAACTTGCGTGCCCGATCACGCGTACGCAATTCCAATGCACGATCGGTTTCAATGGATGCGCGATCCGCGATGTCCGGTTCCTGAATGCCGCCTTCCTGAAGATGTTCCAACGTTTCGTTGGATTCCTTCAAAAGTTCAGCTTTCCAGTTCCCCAGCTTTTGGCTGAAGTACTCAAGCATCATCGGGTTCATAAACTCCTCTTTGGCAGAGGGCTTATAATCGGGAGGAAGTGTGACGTTCATGTTCGGCCTGTGTCCCCCAAGGGTGGATTTCGCGCGGAATATATGAAAGCAGCCGCGACTAAGCAAGAGGCGTTTCACCCTAAAGGCGATAAAATCTCTCTTTAAGGGGTAAATCGTGCATAAAATTGATGGCTAAGAATGCTCAAAAACCCTCGTTAAAGAGGGCATTTCGGGTAAATTACGAGCCGCTGCGTGCATACTTTGCGATTTCAACCTCGGCGCGCAATTCGATCTCATCGAGGATCGCATTGAGGCGAGGATCCTGAACCTTGGCGCGACTCGAACGGATTCGCTTGGCGATTTCCATGAGATTGGCCTTCGGGATCGCACCACGCAAAAGCGCATCCTGTAAGGCCGTCAAACGATCCAGCAGGTCTTCGCCATAGGACTGTGCCTGTTTGCGAGCGCGGTCGTCGGGCGCGTCCCCAACCTCCTGCATCGCCAGCAGGCCGTCGACCCCGTTCAGTGCCCCATGATCGACAACACCGCTTTCGGGTTGAGAGGCCTCAGACGCTCCCGATGCACCGCGCAGTTGATCAGCGAACGCCGCTGTTCCGCCGCCCGAGACGCCTTTTTTGCGCTTCGCACGATCAACGCCTTTGCTTTGGCTCACATTGCCGATTTTCATACAGATCGCCTACTTAAAACTGTGCGTGTTCGGTTACGCCCGAGACTCGGGCCTTGGTTCATCATAGAGCATGAACCTGCAGGGTTAAATATCGGTTGTTAGCCAACCTTTATAAGCCCCCCCTTTCAACGCGCGGAGGGGGCAGGACGACCGGCTTATTGCATGCGTTGATTTTCCGGAGAAAAAACCTCAATTAACTTGTTGCAAGTCATTCGCAACTGATCTAAGCTTTGTCTCACTTATTGAGAATGATTATCAATTTCAAATAATTCCAAACTGAGCAACGTTGTGTCCAACAGAACCTCCCTCCCGAGAAAACCTGTCAGGACCTTGAGTAGGACCCTAAAATGAGCACCATTGCCCTCATCGCACGTATCTCCAAGGCGGCGCGCACCACCGCCCTGTCCCTCGCCGCGCCCTTCGCCCTCACTCTGATGGGGATGAGCGCCGCCACCGCACCAGCCATGGCCGCTGACAGCGTCGTAAATGTCTATTCTTACCGCCAGGCCTTTCTGATCGATCCGTTGATCAAGGCCTATGAGGAAAAAACCGGTGCCAAAGTCAAAGTCGTGTTCGCCAAAAAGGGTTTGCTTCAACGTTTGCAGGCGGAAGGCAGAAACAGCCCCGCCGACGTGGTGCTGACCGCCGACATCAACCAGATGGCGGGGTTTGAATCCGAAAACCTGCTTCAGCCCATCAAAAGCGCCATCATCACGGCCAACATCCCCGCCCAGTATCGGGCACCCGACGGCATGTGGACCGGTCTGACGATGCGTGCACGCGCCATCTACGCCCACAAGACCCGTGTCAAACCGGGCGAGGTGACGAGCTACGAAGACTTGGCAAAACCGCATATGAAGGGCCGCGTTTGCACCCGTTCCGGCAAACATCCCTACAATGTCTCGCTGTTGGCATCGGTCATCGCGGCCAAAGGTGCAAAAGAAGCCCAGGCCTGGGTGAGCGGCCTGAAAGCCAACTTGGCGCGCCGCCCCCAAGGCAACGACCGCGCGCAAGTGAAAGCCATCATGGAAGGCGAGTGCGATGTAGCATTGGGCAACAGCTACTACTTCGGCAAGATGATCACCAACGATAAAAAGCCCGAGCAGAAAGCCTGGGCAGCCAGCGTGAACATCCTGTTCCCCAACCAAAATGACCGCGGCACCCACGTCAACGTATCCGCAGCCGCGATCACCAAAGCCTCCAAGCATTACAACGAGGCCGTGAATTTTCTTGAATTTCTCTCCTCCGACGACGCGCAAAAGGTCTATGCCGCCGCAAACTTCGAATACCCGCTGAAAAAGGGCGTTCCACTCGATCCACTGGTTGCCAGCTGGGGCACCTTCAAGGCCGATGACCGCAACCTTTCCGAGATCGTCGCCGCCCACACCGCAGCCACGAAAATGATGGACACGGTCGGTTTCGACCAGTAAACCCAATTCACCCCCGTGAAAGCCGCAGTTTTAATACGGTTTCACGGGGGTGAGCATTTTGACAACACCGGACAACAGATGCCCCATACGGTCGCCCCCCCGTCCCCTCGCACAGATTTTAAAGCGCCCAGGATTGACATCTGGGCGCTTGGCACGCTTGTGGTGGCGTTCATGGTGGCGCTGCCGATTTTATGGGTTTTGGGTTTGGCTCTGACGCCATCGGGTGACATCTGGGCTCATCTGGTGGAAACCGTGTTGGGCCGGTTGGTGTGGACCACGATCTTGCTCATGATCGGCGTCGGCATTGGCACCTTCGTGATCGGCACCGGGACCGCGTGGATCGTCACCATGTGCCGTTTTCCCGGCAAGCGCATTTTTGAATGGGCGCTGTTGATCCCCATGGCGGTCCCGGCCTACGTCATTGCCTACGTCTACACCGACCTGTTGGAATACTCAGGCCCCATACAGGGGATGATCCGCGGCACTTTCGGATTTGAAACCCGTAGCGATTATTGGTTTCCCCATATCCGTTCCCTCGGCGGCGCGATCTCCATGATGACGCTGGTGCTGTACCCTTATGTATATTTGCTCGCGCGGGCGGCATTTTTGGAACAAAGCGTGTGCGTGCTGGAAGCCAGTCGCACCCTTGGTAAAGGTCCGTGGGAAAGTTTCTTCAAGGTCGCCCTGCCCTTGGCGCGCCCGTCCATCGCGGTCGGCGTCAGCTTGGTGATGATGGAAACCCTCAACGACTTCGGCACCGTGGATTTTTTCGCCGTCTCAACCTTCACCGCCGGTATTTTCGACGTGTGGCTGAACATGAACAGTCCATCCGGCGCGGCGCAATTGGCCACCATGTTGCTGATGTTCGTGATCGTCTTGGTCGGGCTGGAACGCTACGGGCGGCGCAAGCAGAAATTCCATCATACCTCCAGCCATGTGCGCACGCTGCCCGGCTTCCAACTGTCCACGCCGATGGCCGTGCTCGCCTTTTTGGCCTGCGCCATTCCCGTCACGTTGGGGTTTATCGTGCCCGCGTGGGTGTTGGGCGCATATGCCATGGATTTTTACCATGACACGTTGGATGCGAATTTCTGGACCTTCACATGGAATTCGTTGGCGTTATCCAGCCTTGCAGCGCTCATTTGCATCGTTATGGGGGTGTTTTTGGCCTACAGCCTACGCCTGGGTCAGGTGTCGTGGATCCGCGGCGTGACCCGCTTCGCGGCATTGGGCTATGCGGTGCCGGGCGCGGTGCTGGCAATCGGAATTTTGATGTACCTCGGCTGGCTCGACAACACCATTGACGGCTGGGCGCGGGGCACATTAGGCGTCTCGACGGGCTTGATCTTTTCCGGCACTGTGATTGCGGTGACATTCGGATATGTGGTGCGATTTCTGTCGCTGTCGTTTGGGGCCGCCGAAGCGGGACTGGGCAAAATCACTGCCAATATGGACGGTGCGGCACGCACCTTGGGCGCAGGTCCGTTGTCGACGTTGAAACGCGTTCACCTGCCGATGATGCAGGGCTCGATCATGACAGCAGCGTTGTTGGTGTTTGTTGATTGCATGAAGGAACTTCCCATGACGGTGATCCTGCGTCCCTTCGATTTTGAGACGTTGGCGACCTTCGTGCACCAGTATGCATCCGATGAGTTGCTGCCCGAAGCCTCCCTGGCCGCGCTCACCATTGTTGCTGCCGGCATCATCCCGGTTTTTCTTCTGAGCCTCACCATCGCTAGGTCCCGCGCGGGAAACGTCACACACACACAGACGCCCATGCCCACCCAACTTGAGGAGGCCATGCCATGACCACTGGCCTAGAAACAAGGGGGCTCATGATGGAGCGCATCAGCCATGCCTACGGCCCGGCTGAGGTTCTCAAGGACGTCTCGCTGGTCGCCGAAGCCGGTAAACTCACCTGCCTTTTGGGCCCCAGCGGATGCGGTAAAACCACCTTGCTGCGCCTCGCCGCCGGATTGGAAATCGTGCAGGACGGTCGTATTCTTCTTCAGGGCAATGTCGTTGCCGATGGGAAAAGTCGTTTTTGTCTCGCCCCGGAAAAACGCGGCATCGGCTTGATGTTTCAAGACTACGCCTTGTTTCCGCACCTCAATGTGTTCGATAACATCGCCTTCGGCATCAAGGACCTGACGCCAAAGCGCCGCCAATGGATCGAAGCGGGACTGGACCGCATGGGCGTGGCCAAGCACCGCAACAGCTTTCCCCATGTTCTGTCCGGCGGTCAGCAACAGCGCGTCGCGTTGCTGCGCGCACTGGCACCCGAGCCGCAAATTCTGTTGCTGGACGAACCCTTTTCGGGCCTCGATGTGACGCGGCGCGCACAGGTTCGCGAAGATACCTTGAGCTTTCTCAAAGAATGCGGCGTGGCGGTATTGATGGTCACCCACGACCCCGAAGAAGCCATGTTTATGGCCGATCACATTGTGGTTATGAAGGGTGGCAAGGTCGTGCAGGCAGGCACCCCGGTGCAAACCTACTTTCACCCCGTCAGCGCCTTCGTCGCAGAACTGTTCGGACCCATGAATCATTTCAACGGTGTGGTGGAAATGGGCCAGCTTGAAACACCATTTGGGCCGTTCCCCATTCCGTCGCTGCCCGACGGCGCACCCGCTCAGATCATGGTGCGCATGGAAGGTGTTCACGTCACTTTAGGCTCGGGTGCCTCTGGCGGTGTACAGGCTCATGTGCCGGAAGACTGCTGTTCGACCACTGGGCACGTCGAAGAAACTTATCTTCTCGGACGGTCCAGTCACCTGCACATTCGCGTTCCCACACACAGCGCGAAGTGGGGCACGTCCCCACAGAAAAATGTCGCCAAGACCGACGACCAAGGTGTTCTACTGCATGTGCGCGTACCCGGCGTCATGAAGCCCGAGGTCGGTGCCGCGGTAACCGTATGGGCCGACCCCAAACAGGTGTTTGCGTTCCCCATCACCTGAACCGACCCGGCAAGAATTGCTCCCCCCCTTCCCATTTCGCCGTTTAGGGGCAAACATTGCCCACCCATCACTCCATAAAATCTCTTTAAAACAATCAGATAGCACGCAGTCAGGTTTGGCATCTTTCTTGCTTTGTGAACTGTAGATTTTTGTGCGCAACGCCACGATTGCGCAACCGAACCGTCAAGACGGAGAAACCCGATGGCCATCTATGGTGCCTTTTCCACATCTGTGCTCGGCATGATGAGTCAAGCCGACGCGCTGCATAACATCGGCACGAACGTCGCCAATGTGAACACAGGTGGTTTCAAGCGCACAGACACGTCGTTTTCTACGGTGCTGAGCAATAGCATTCAGGAACTGTCCGACATCGGCGGTGTTCGCCCGTTGGACACGCCCACGGTTTCTCAACAGGGCAATATCGTATCCAGCGAGTCCGCCACCGACGTGGCCATTGCAGGCCGGGGGTTTTTCGTCCTCAACTCCCAGCAAGATGGCTCTGGACAGGCTCTTTACACCCGTGACGGAAGCCTCGAAGTCAGGACGGTCAACGACATCTCTGTTACCGGAATCGGCGGCACCACTGTCACCACCAAGGACGGCTACCTCGCGGATAAAAATGGGTATTTTGTCCAGGGCTGGCCTTATACCAATGGTGTCGCGAACACCACCGCCACCGCCACCAGCCTGCGTGTAGATCAATACGCCTTTGTTGGTCAATTTGAAGCCACAACAACAGGCAACCTTGGCCTGAACTTGCCCGCAAACGACCCCATCGGCAAAGTTCGCCAATACGACATCACCATGACCGATAGTCTAGGCGCCACACAGTCCGCGCAGCTTACATACACCAAGACCGGCATTAACGCCTGGGAAGTCACGAGCACCACATCGCAAGCCCCAGTAGCCCAAGTCGACACTGTGACGCTTGGCGGTACAGTCGGCGAAGTGGGAGATGTCTACAATCTGACGGTTAATGGCGTAACGTTGTCCTACACCACCACTGGCGGCGAGGCGAACCTCGATGTGATCCGCGACGCCCTTGTGAACCAAGTCAACAACAACACGTCTTTGAATACCGCGGTGACGGCAGCGACCGGAGCAACGGGCGAAATCACAATCACCGCAAAAACCGCAGGCACAGCCGTAACCACCAGCGCAAGCACCACCCAAGGGCCAGCCAGTGTCGCCCAAGCCGACACTGTCACCTTGGCAGGCGGCATCGTGGCCGGCGATTCTTACAGCGTGACGATCAACGGCATCACCTTAACCGCAACGGACGCCGGTGCAGGCACCCTCACGGCATTGCGCGATGATTTGCTGGCGCAAATTAACGCGAACCCGACGCTATCTCCATTGGTCACGGCCAGCGTCAACGGCGCTGCTGGGATTAACTTGGTTTCGGATGTCGCGGGCACACCCTACACCCTTTCGGTCGCCACCACAGATGCCGGGGGTGCCCCCGCCAACACCATCACGCCGACCGTTGTCACGGCCAACTACACCGCCTTAACCGACAACACAGCCGTCACCGCAACCACCACGGCCAACGCAGCCAGCACCCAGACCTCCGCCGCAACAGCCCTCACATTTGGATCAGACGGGCAAATCACAACACCAACCTCACAGGCGTTAGCGTTATCGTTTGATACCGGATCGACGGCCAACGTTGCGTTGGATATTTCAAGAATGACGCAATACGCCAGCTCGGGAGACAACCTGAACGCTTCCTATACCAAAGATGGCTTTGCCTCTGCGAACATGCGTTCGTTCAGTTTTGATGAATCCGGCAATGTCGTTGGCGTGTTCGAAGACGACACATTCCGCACCGTCTACAAACTGGCGCTTGGCGTGTTCACCAACCCCAACGGCCTTGATGCAAAAAACGGCAACGTCTATGCCGTCAGCCCGGAATCCGGAACCGTCACTATCACGTCAGCAGATTCAAATGGTTACGCCACATTTGCCCCCAACGCACGCGAGTTGTCCAACGTCGACATTGCCGAAGAATTCACAAAAATGATGACCACTCAAACCGCGTACAATGCCTCATCAACGGTCTTCAAAACGGCCGATGAAATGCTGACCGTGGCTCGCGACCTGAAGCGTTAATCGCCTCATTTCGGCTTCCGCCCTTATTTTCCGACACGAACCCGGCACTTATTGCCGCAGCACGGCAACCCCTGCCTCCCCCTCCCCTTCGGCCCCACTCAGTGACATATTTTATTGATGTTTTTCAATGTGCTAATGCCTCATACAGAGTGGCATGATATTCGCATTATTATGTACTGATGAAGACAAGATGAGGCCCGAAAGTGGGCTCTAAAACGGGAATTGAAACGATGAACCGCGCATTCGCTTTCACAATGCCAATTCAGACGGCGCTGAACAGCCTCAAGGCTCAAGACGGCTTGTCGGTGTTTGTGCCGACCAAGCCGGACCATACCTTGCTCCAGGCCCTGATCGCTGGCTTGGCAGGCCTGATGGTTCTGATTATTTTGTCCTGGGCCTCGTCCGCAAGCGCTACATCCCGCATCAAAGATGTGGTTGATTTTGAAGGTGTTCGCGACAACATGCTGGTCGGTTACGGCCTGGTGGTCGGCCTCAACGGCACTGGCGATACCCTGAAAAACGGTCACTTCACGAAGCAAAGCCTGCAGGCCATGCTCAACCGTCTGGGCGTCAAACCAACAGAGGCCGGGCTTGATTCCAAAAATGTTGCCGCCGTGATGGTTACGGCCTCTCTTCCTGCATTCTCTTCCAAAGGTTCGCGTGTGGACGTCACTGTCAGCGCGCTGGGTGATGCCAAAAACCTGTTGGGCGGTACTCTTTTGGTTACGCCGCTTCTTGGTGCGGACAGTGAAGTTTACGCCGTCTCTCAAGGTCAGGTTGCTGTTGGCGGTTTCTCCGCTGGTGGCGCAGGTGAAACCGTCACGAAAGGCGTTCCGACGTCGGCACGCATTGCCAACGGCGCTATCGTCGAGCGTGAAATCGGCTTTGACATGGACACAATGAGCAGTGTCGGTTTGAACCTGCGCAACCCCGACTTCACCACCGCACGGCGCATTGCGCAGGCGGTCAACGCGTTCCTCGGCACCACTGCAGCCGCAGCCACCGACCCCAGCACCGTGCAGCTTCAGGTTCCCGATGCCTACAAAGGTCAGGTGGTCAACCTAATCACCGATGTCGAACAGCTGCGCATTGAACCCGACCAGATTGCCCGCATCATCATCGACGAACAGTCCGGCGTCATCGTTATGGGCGAAAATGTCCGCCTTTCGACGGTCGCTATTGCACAAGGCAATCTGACCGTCCGCATCACCGAAACCCCGCAGGTTTCCCAGCCCGGCCCGTTCTCGCAAACCGGCACCACAACGACGGTGGCGCGCACCGATGTCGTGGTCAATCAGGGGGAAGACAAACGCCTTGCCGTGGTTCAAGACGGCGTTTCATTGCAGGAATTCGTCAACAGCCTCAACGCGCTCGGCATCGGCCCGCGCGACATGATCACCATCTTGCAGGCGGTCAAAGCCGCGGGCGCCCTGCAAGCTGAAATCGAGGTGATGTAATGAACTCAGTCATGCAAATGGACGCGCAAACCGCAATGGCTCAGGGCAGTGCGTTACCCACCATTCCGAAAACCGCCGACCTCAACAAACTCCGTGAAACCGCCGAAGAGTTTGAAGCCGTGTTTTTGTCGCAGATGTTGAAGCCCATGTTCGAAGGCATCGAAACCGACGGCCCCTTTGGTGGTGGTCAGGCCGAAGGGATGTGGCGCTCGTTGATGGTCGACGAATACGGAAAGTCCATCGCCAAGTCCGGCGGTATCGGCATCGCGGAATCCGTGATGTCAGAAATGCTCAGATTACAGGAGGTGCAGTGATATGGACGCAGGCAATCGCATTGAGGACTTACTGTTCATAACCAACAACCTCGCAGAGCTTTTGGAAGAAGAAAACACTGCGCTGGCGAACAACCGCCTTGATGTTGTTCAAGGGTTGTTGGAGCGCAAAACGGCATTGAGCCGCGCATATGAAATTCGCATATTCGGCATGAAACAAGAACAAGAGGACGCCGTGTATGACAAAGACGATCTCGAAAACATCGAACGTCTAAGAGAAGTTGGCGCGCGCGTCGCAACCTTGATCGAAGAAAATGAAAAGACCCTAAAGGTTGCGCTCGAGGTCAGCCGTCGTTTCATGGCCTGCGTTGCAGATTCGGCAAAACATATCACGCCGGGAACGGGTGCCTATGCACCCAATGGTGCAATTGGCGCGAACGGCCCCGCCGTGCGTAAGCAGGCTGCGTCTATGGCTTTGGATGAAACACTTTAGGCCTCAAGGCCCAAAAGCACACGGCAGGACACGCCCCCAGAAAGGAAGCTCACATGTCCGGTAGTTTGACCCTCGCGCTCAGAACTGCGCAAAGTGGATTGCTCACCAACCAAAGCGCGTTGGATGCTGTCGCACAGAACGTCGCCAACGTAAATTCGCCCGATTATTCTCGTAAAATCGTGAATATGGAGCAGCGCGTTGTCGGTGGTGTCGGCGCGGGCGTACAGCTATCGGAAGTTACGCGCGCCGTTGACGAAGGCTTGATGAAAAGTCTGCGGCTGGAACTCAGCACCTTCAATCAGTATGACGCACAGGCCAGCTACTACAGTCGTATGCAGGACCTGTTTGGCGCGCCAGAGGACAACACCTCGATCTCGCACCTGATGACCGAGTTGGGGAAATCCATGGAAGCCCTGACCCTGGCTCCGGACCAATCGCTTGATCAAGCTGAATTCGTGCGCCAATCCCAAGAGGTGGTCAACAAACTGAAGCAGATGAGTTCGACCGTGCAAGAGTTGCGCGTTCAGGCCGACACCGAGATTGCTCAAGCGTCGAACAGCATCAGCAGTATTTCCAGCGAAATCTCTGACATCAATAATAAAATTATCCAATATTCGAGCACCAACGCAGATGTAACGGATTTACGCGACAAGCGCGATGCCAAGCTCGATGAGCTGTCTGGACTCATCGACATTTCCTATTTTTATCGTGGCGACGGTGACGTCGTGGTGTTCACCAGGGCTGGGCGTACTCTGGTCGATAATTCGTCCGCCACGCTTGAGCATCTGCCCGCCAGCGCCGCAGCATCGACAACCACCCATGCCGAAGGCGATTTCAACGGCATTTATATCGGCACCAAGGTCGCCGCAAACGACATCACGAATGAAGTGCGCGATGGCAAACTTAAGGGCCTAATCGACTTGCGCGATGGCACGCTTGCCGATTTGCAAAGCCAGCTTGATGAAATGTCAGCGGAATTGCGCGACTCAATCAACCTCGTACACAATCAGGGAAGCAGCTACCCTGGGTCAGCGACCATGAGCGGCACACGCGCGTTCCTCAACGCCGGGGCTGCCCAGACCGTGCCCGCCGCCGGTGAGCAAACCATTACCATGGGCAACAACTCGGACACGCGCCTGACCCTGTTTGACGCCAGTGGCAACCAATCCGCCACCACCACCGTTCAGGCGATCATGGCATCGGCCTCATTCGGCTCCGGAGCAGCTGCGGCCAACGGTCCGTGGAATATCACTGAAGTTGCCACGACCATGCAAGGTTGGCTGAGGCAAAATGGTACCCCTGCCGCCACCGTTGCGGTCAGCGCCACCACCGGCAAGCTCGACATCAATCTGAATTCGGCAACACAGTTCATCGGATTGCGTGACGAGGTCAACACTGCAGGCACCGTTCCCGCCCCGGTGGGTAGCACCGCCGCCGACGCGACCATTCAATTCGACGCCAATGGCGACGGTGTAACGGATGAAACGGTTAGTGGGTTTTCCAACTTTTTCGGCCTCAACGATCTGTACGTCGATGATGTGGTCGATAACATCTGGGAAACGGAGGTGCAGCCATCATCCCTTAGCGCCACCGCAGCAACACTGACCATTTACGATGGCACGACCTCAACCAATGTGACGGTCAACGCGGGCGACAGCTTAACGACCATCGCCGCCAACATTAACGCGGCCACGGCAGCAGGCGTCACCGCGACGATTATCCCCGATGGTAATGGTCAACGTTTGCGCCTTGCCAGCAACAGCGGTAACGCCTTTACCATAACTCAGACCGCAACAGACACGTTCTTGACGGATACAACGATGCACAGCGCCGATGTTCGCGTGAGTGAACAAATTCGCGTGCGCTCCGACATTGTATCAACTCCAAGCCTTGTTACCCGCGGCGCCATCCAGTGGGATGCGGCCAAAGGGGCCAGCGGCGAATACTTCCAAAGCAAAGGCGACAACACGCTGATCAAAAGCATGTCGCAAAGGTTTGCAGCACTCAACAGTTTCGACACAGCCGGTGCAATGGGGTCGACCTCCATGACCTTCACCGCCCGCGCGACCAGCATTCTTTCTTACAACGCGACGCAGGCCAGTTTGAACGACAGCCAGCGCAGCTACCAAGAGGATCTGAGCAACAGCATCAAAACCAAATCAGACTCATTTCGTGGTGTGAACCTGGATGAAGAAATGGCTAATTTGATTTTATTTGAGCAAGCCTACTCCGCAGCCGCCCGGGTCATATCCGTGATCCAGGACATGTTCGATTCACTCGATCGTATAATCGGCTAAGGGCGGGAAAGGAGACCTAAATCATGGCTGACAGAATTTCAAACCTCGCGACCAGCAACCAACTGATGAGTTATTTGACCAAGACGCAAAACCGTCTCAATGATTTGCAGTATCAAGTTTCATCGCAGAAGGTTTCCTCCGATTACAAAGGCATCTCCAAAAGTTCACAGTATCTTTTGGGCCTAGAAGCATCGCACGATAACATTGCGGGCTACATCAAAAACAACGAAATCATGGACGTGCGCCTGAACATCACCAGCTCAGCCATGGACGGGATATCCACGGACATCAACGAGTTCAAAAAATCGCTCAAAACATTCGATAACCAAGCTGGCAAGACCCAAGACAATACCAAAGACATTCAGCAACAAGCCTTCAACTCTCTGCTCTCCATGCAGGCTTATCTGAACACGTCCGTTGGTGGGCGTTACATCTTTGCAGGTGGACGGACCGGCACCGTTCCCGTCGATATGAACCTCACCACCTTAGCGGATTTTCAGGCCCGGTATGATGGCGCAGCCGTCAGCTACCCCACAACCAGCGCTGCGCACACAGAAAACTTCACGATTGCCAACGATTCAGCCGCAAAAACAAACTGGCTCACGTTCGAGCAAGATGGCGACGGCAACGCAGCCACCGCCGGTACCGGCACCATCACGGCAACAACGGCGCAGTTTGCAAACGTCTCGGTCGGTTCAACCATCGAAATTACCGATACAGCCAACAACAACGGCACCTACACCGTCACAGGCGTCACTGGTGGTGGGACTAAAATCGAGGTTGCAACGCGTATGTTGACCAATGAGGCCAATAACGCCAACGCCGTTGTCCTCAAACCGGGAAACAGCATCGCGCAAGCTGACAAGGTCACGCTGTCGGGAGGCGTCGGCGTAGGCGATATTTTCAGCGTAACAATCAACGGCACCACGTTGAGCGCAACAGCTGGCGGCGCGGATACACTGACCACGCTTCGTGACAACCTTGTTGGACAAATCAACGCGCATGCCACTCTCGGCCCGCTGGTGACGGCGAGCGCAAGCAGCAACGATGCCATAAGCTTGGTGGCGGATGCCGCAGGCGTGCCTTACTCAATCACAGCAGCTGCTACGGATGTCGCTGCGGCCGGCGCCACCAACACCACGACCGTCACATCCGTCACCGCCAACGTCACTGCCCCCAATACAACCCTTACCTCGGCAAACTTTACAGACCTTTCGTTCGATCGCGGTAGCAACCGCATCACGGTTGGGGCCGCCAGTCTCGGCACAAATGCACTTTCATCGCTGACGGTGGGTTCGACGTTCACGATTTCAGGTACCGCCCAAAACAACGGCACGTACACCGTTGCGGCCGTCGCCGCCAACGGTGACACCGTCGATATTGTGCCCAAAAAGCTGACCGACGAAGGCACCGCAGCCACACCGACACTGAATTTCGCAGGCAACCAGGCCTTTACCGTCAACACAGGCGACGACACCATCACAGCAACTGCTGGCACATATTCCAGCGTAAAGGCTGGCATGAGCATCGTGATCGCGGGGACGGCCAGCAACAACGGTACGTTCACCGTTACCTCAGTTGCCAGCGATGGTTCCTCCATCAATGTGCGTGAAACCCTGACGGCGGAAGCCGCCGTTGCCAGCACCGCTGTGGTTAGCAATGCCGATGGTACCATCAGCTCAAAAAAATACTATTTAGGTGATGACCTAACAGTGTCGCACCGTATCGATGAAAGTCGCAGCATCGATAATGCCCTGAACGGATTGGACCCGGCTTTTGAGAAGGCCATCCGCGCCATGGCAATCATCGCCCAGGGGGCATACGGAACCGAAGGTGGACTGGACCAAAACACTGCACGAGCAACGAATGCCATTTACCTTTTGGAAAGCGCCTATGACGGCACGGTCTCCGGAACCTCGCCTTACGGCACTGAAGACACCAGCAATGTCAGAGACTTACTGGTTACACTCGGCTATCAGCAAGTCCAGATCAGTCAGACCACGGAAAGCCACGTAAGTTACAGCGGATTTCTGGAAGCCCAGATTGGCAATATTGAAAATTCAGATCCTTTGGAAACGATCACGCGGCTTTTGGATGATCAACGCGCCCTGGAAGCGTCGTACCAGACGCTGGCACGCATTCGCGAACTGAGTCTCATCAACTACATGTAAGAAAAGCGGCATATGATTGAACAACACGGCTTAAAAACTCTATCCCTGTACAGCTTGTTTGGCGTGCGATAGGCTGTGGTTCAAAGACAAAAGAGCGGAGCCCACATGTCGACACCCACCTATTCTTCCGTGCCAGCGCCAGGCTCGCCAAGTCACTCCGAAGCTTGGGCCTTGACCGAGGCCGCGCGACGTATTTCTGTGGCCCTGGATAAAGTTGGTCGGGCCGATGATCTAGCCCTACCCGCCGCAAAACGTGAATTAAGAGATACCATACGCCTTAACTGGCGCTTGTGGACCATTTTCCAAGCCGAATTGACGCTGGAAACCAATCCCATTCCCTTTGATTTGCGGCAAAATATGCTTACGCTTTGCCAGTTTGTCGACAACCACACGATCCTTTGCATGAGCGAACTGAAGCCGGAGCAAATCAAGACCCTGATTAACGTCAACCGCAACATTGCCCAAGGATTGCTCGAAGGGCTTAAAAATGCTCACGAAACGACGCCAGGTCAGGCATCGCAGAACACTCAGGATGAGCAGCCCGCCGCAGTTAGTGGTGGCATGCTGAACACAGACGCTTAAGCCTCCGCATACTTGTATTTTTTGCTCGAAAATGTTAGGTTTAAGGTCGTCGAGTGAAAAATGCCCAGAAGGGTGCCGTGAGTACCTTGGTGGTGCTCAGATTGGAGACAGGGAAGAATGCCCGTTACAGTCAACCAGGATGTGAATATTGCAACGGTCCTGACCCAGGTATCCGCATCCAATTTTCGATTTGGTTTCGAGCAGCAGTTCATCCAAATCCAAGACACCACAACCAAGCGCATCAACAGCGAAATTGACAAAGTTATCAGTAACGACCCCACGCCGCGACGCTTGGCTGCGTTGGAGAGCGAATACGGCAAGCTCGAAAAAAACAAGGCGCTGATCGATGACTTTAGTTTTGACATGCGATCCAACCAGTTGCGCCTGGCGGATATGAAAACCAAAGTTGCCGATGCCATCGCTGCATTTTCGGCGGTTGATGCCGACACCAACCTCACGACCGATGAGGTCACGGCGCTCACGGCCAAGCGCGATGCGCTTGTCGAAGACGTATCGGCGTTGAATTTGTCCATCCATCCCGACATTTCGGTACCTTTTATCATTCGCGACATTAAAAACATGTACGAACCCTTGAAGGCGATGAGCCCCGTCGCAGGTGTGGTTGACGCTTCCGGTGCCGCCGCCACCAACGGAAACCGGCAAATTCTCGACGACCTGACATCCCTCAGTTCGCTGATCGATACAGCCTATGAGGTCACCACAACGACGGCGGAAAACGCCACAGACATTACGCTGAACATTTCCGCTGCTATGGCAGTCAATTTTTCCGATATGACGGAATTGTCGAATGTCGAGTTAACGAAGCGCGAAAACGAAATCGAGGATATCAAAGCTCATTACGGCAATATTTTACGCGTCATCTCGCTGTCCTTCGAAGCGCGCATCAGTTACATGGAAGAGTCGAACAAGTCTCTTCAGGGCTGGCAGGTCGAACCAGGCTCCATCATGAATTTATTTGCATGACTATCTGCCGACGCGCGGGCACATGACCGCACTCCGGCATCTTTTCATTTAGGATCAGACGTGCCTCTTCTTATCGATTTCAAATCCGGCGACAAGCTGATCATCAACGGTTCCGTCCTCGAAAATATCGGCGGCAACACCAAAATCTTGGTGCACAACAACTCCGCTATTTTGCGCGAGAAGGAAGTCCTATCGCAAGAAGACGCCCAAACGCCGGCCTCTCGTGTGTATTTCGAATTGCAGGGCGCTTACATCTTGCTTGACCCCACCGAGCGCGAAGAAAGCCTGGAACGCTTCGAGCTGCGCCTGAATGAGTTCATCGCAGCCTGCCCCAACGCTTTGGACATCGCGCTCAAAGTTCGTGACCATGTCCACAACGGCAGGACCTATAAGGGACTAAAAGAGGCGCAGAACCTGATCAAGTACGAATCAAACGTGCTGGCTCAATTCAGCGACCAGCTCAAAGCCTTCTTGGCAGAGAATGCTTTGGCCCAAGAAATGCCTTCGGATAACGAAACCGCCCCCCCCCATCCATAGCTTCGCAGGCCATTTTCGGACGAGGTGTTGGTTCTCTCAAACCTTCCTCCAGACGGATATATACTTTTAGGACTGAGCGCCTGTGCGCTCAAGCTGGTCGACCATTTCATTAAAGTGCAGGGTAATATTTTCAGCCGTCTCATTGCACCACGCCATCCACTGGTTTTCATTGTCTTTGAAAAATGGCGCCCGACTTTGTCCCCCCATAAATCCCTCATAGACCTCTTTTGCCGTCAACGGGTTGTTTTCAATCTGTGGCATAAACACAATGGAACTAACCCCCGACATAAAAAATGGAATGGCACCCGGTCCTGTGCTGGTACATAAGTTTATGTATGCACGCTGATGAAGGGCAATCCGCACGGAAGGGTCCATTGACGCGGCCGGGAAATCATCAAACGGTTCCAGACATTCCGGTAAACGCTGCGTACAAGCATACGTATCCCGAACAATGATGGGGAAAAAATTCGTCGTGTCCAATTCACGCAAAAACCCTCCCCAAGCCTCTATGTTACTGTTACGTTCTACTTGCACCCTGCTTTCACGCAGAGTAATCACGACTGCTTTTCGCCCTTGGCTGCGATCTTCGAGATAATTATCGACAAGATCACAGGCCTGCTCGGGTGCCTTTATGCAACTCAGGGAAACGCCACGATCCGCATGTTCTTTCAGGTCGCCCCACCCCATGTGCCAATCTCGACTTTCTGGAGAGTAGCCCTTGGGGAAAGCGTCTGTACCTGTTCGCAAATAACAATGAGCCTCTTCACGAACAGCCAACTGCGTCACACCGACAGCATTTTCTACAGACCTAAAGAGAGGCTGAAGGAGATGATCAAGCCTCCATTCCACATCACTTTTTTGAAACATATTTTGGACACTGACATATCCATTTTGTCCCGAAACATTAGGAACAATAATAAAATGGATATATTTTTTATTAAGCTCTTCTCGTAGGATGTTTGCTATTGAACAAAATATGATCGCATCAAATCCCACTGCGAAACATGAAAGATCATAAAACGCATATAACACATCATCTTCGGATATTGATTGATTGACGTAATCGGAACATCGGCAGACCTCATTGGTTCTGATGTCATAGAAGTGAAGCAGAAAAATATCGAATCCACTCCTCAAAAGCGATCCCGTGATTTCACTAACTTGCATTGAGCAAATGACAATTTTGTCGATCTGCTCTCTGGGCACATCACAAAGTTCGGCGAGACTTAGAACCTTTTGCCCCTCATATTCATTGCCGCCATCCGTTGAGGCAAAAATCGGCGTATTTTGATCACCGCACGTATCCAGATACGTTCTGGTTAGAGGGTTAATTCCGTACAAGACTGTGATCATTCCAGCGCCTCTGCGTGCTCGTCTATTTCATTTATGCCGTTGCATCCCCCCATAACCACGCGCACTTTCGCGACAGCCGTAGGTACTATTTCAAGCGAATAAGCGCACGAGATACGCGCCCTGCTTCCAGCTCATCAAAGGCTAGGTTGATGTCTTCTAACGGCCATTCGTGACTAACCAATTGGCCAAACGGCAAGGTGCCCTTCACATACATTTTTGCATACGCGGGAAGATCTTTGTCCGGAACTGTTTCCCCGCCCCAAGTGCCGACGATGCGCCGCCCCTTGATCAGGTCGTACGGGTCCAAACACATTTTTTCGCCAAACGCGACGTTGCCCGCAAGAATACAAAGCCCGCCACCATAGGCGACAGAAGTATACGCGGCCTCCATAGTATCAGGCTTGCCTGCCGCCTCAACCGCTGTGTCGACACCCTTTCCATCCGTGATGGACTTAATGCGTTCAACGGGATTTTCGCGCAACGCATTGATCACATGGGTCGCCCCCGCAGCCTTAGCGGCGACAAGTTTGTCTTCAACTACGTCCACGGCAATGATGGTTTCAGCTTCACGCATGGCAGCGGCAAGCACAGCACTCATGCCGATGCCACCAACACCGAAAACGGCCACGGATGATCCTTTGCTCACATCCGCGGTGTTCACAATCGTTCCGGCCCCAGTCGGCACGGCGCACCCCAGCAATGCTGCCTCGCGCTGCGGCAATAAAGTTTCAACATTCGGTACCAAACGGTTTTCGCAGGTCACTGTATGGGTCATGAAGGTCGATATGGCTCCTGAGTTTACGGTGCCGATATCGCCTTCATAGGTGGTGGACGGAACGTCAGCTCCCCCCCCCTTAATCCACGTAAGCACCACGCGTTCACCCGCCCTGACCTTAGTAACACCTTCACCAATGGCGAGCACCGTCCCAGCACCTTCATGCCCTAACACATGGGGAAGAAAACGATCCGGGCCACGTTTGCCGCGAACCTCATGCAACTGAGTATGGCAGACACCGGCATAATCCATTTCCACCAGAACCTGACCTGGTTTCAAGGCAGGAAGATGCAGATCCATGATCTGCAAGGGCTGGCCGGTTTCGACCAAAACAGCCGCGCGCGTGATTGTCGGAAGGCTCATGATCTATGCACTCTCCGCGATGAACCAGTAGTAATCCCCGGTGTAACCGAGTTCACCGAACAGCTTTTTCCAATCATCAACGTGCATGTACGTTTCCGCCGTCAAGTTCCACTTGAGCATGGATTCTTTTTCCGCGCCGTTGCGCCAAGCATCGTTCATGATAAAAGCATCCTTACGCGACACGCGCTGAATTTCACGAAAGGCCTGCTTGCATTCATCAAGGGGCAGGTTGTGAATAGCGTTGATGCAGATCACCAGATCAAAGCTGTTGTCGTCAAAGGGCAGATCCTTGGCGTTGGCGACTTGGATCAGATCCTCGACCTCTTCCTTGGCATGATCCTTGGCGTATTGAGAGACGTCCACACCCTGAATGCGCAAGTCGGGCATCAGCAGTTTGAAGTCATACATCATGAAGCCCTTGGCACAGCCAACATCCAGAACCTTGGCATCCGGGGCAAGACCATAGTGGTCGCGAAAACGCTTCACCGTGTCGGTCCAAAAACGCGGATGATAGTTGTACCCGCCGTAACCGCTCAGACGATCGCCGTCAAAATATTCAATGTCAAACTTCTTTGCGGCATTGCGGTGCTCATCCGTGATCAAACGCGCGCGATCATCGATGGGGCGCTTTGATTTCGGATAATGGTCGAGCAGGTTGATTTCCTGTCCCATAATCAGGTCCTTAAAAAATTTTGTCGTTGATGAGTGCGCTCACGCCGTCCACCGTCAGGCCGACGCTCTCACACAGTTCTTCGTACTCGCCATAACCGGTCACAAAAATATCGGGGATCGAGGCAGAAGCATAGCGCACCTCGGCGATGTCACGCGTTTCACGCAACACTTCATCGCCCAGTCCACCGGATCGCATGTGCTCTTCGATCACCACCACCGCACGGGTCTTATCGATGCTGGCGTGCACCAAATCGACATCGAGCGGGCGAATGGTGTGGATGTAGAGGATCTCCGCCGACTTGCCGCTGGCCGACAGACGATCACGCACACCCAGCGCCGTCTTTAGGTGCGGGCCGGTGGCGATCAATGTAATGTCTGAGCCATCCGTAACCTTAATGCCCTTGCCAAGTTCAATATCACTGGCCTTGAATTCCACGCCGTGCGGCGTCCCAGGGATGCGGTAGTACGAGACCTTGTCATTGCGGTAGCACTGCCTGAACAGCGCATCAAATTCAACCGCAGTGCCCGGATAGGTGATTTCCATATTGGGCAACGTTTTGAGCAATGCAAAATCATTATAGCAATGATGGGTACAGCCAAGATTTGAATAATCAAACGCACTGCCCACCGTGATGATGTTGCCTGCCAGTTTGTGATAACAAAAATCCAGCTTGATCTGTTCGAACGAGCGTTCAATCAAAAACGGCGCAATGGTGTGCAACACCGGAACGAGACCGACGCGCGCCATCCCGGCGCCGAGGCTCATCATGGTTGGCTCCAAAATGCCAATATTGAAATAGCGCCCGGGGCACGCTTTGGCGAACGGTTGCAAAACGCCATGGCTGATATCACCCACCACAACCACCAAATCTTCGTCTTCCTGGCCTACGGCCAACAAAGTGTCGGCAAATTGCTCGCGAATGGATTTGTTGACGTTCATACCAGGGCTCCCATGATCTGAGCGTATTCTTCTTCATTGGGAATACGGTGATGCCAACGACCGTGTCCTTCCAACATCGAAACACCTTTGCCCTTGATCGTATGGGCAACGATGACGCTGGGTCGGTCCGTTTGCTTGTTGCGGATCGCTTCGAAAGCATCGGCGATTTGTCCTTCATCGTGCCCATCGATCACGACAGTGTGCCAGCCGAATGCTTCCCACTTTCCCGGAAGGTCGTCTTCGGGCAGAAGCTGCATACCGGACTGGTTCCAATCTACGATCACTGTGAGATTCTTAAGGCGGTGATTGGCGGCAATGTGTGCGGCCTCCCACACGGTGCCTTCTTGACTTTCACCATCGCCGATCAGCACATAGAGTTTGTTGTCCATGCCCTTGACCTTGTGACCAAGTGCAATGCCAACTGAAAAGCTAAGCCCATGGCCGAGCGATCCCGTCGATGCTTCCGCACCCGGCACCTTGGTCATATCGGGGTGCTCACCCAAGATACCGCCCTTCTTGCAAAACAGAGCAATGTCCTCATCGGTGATGAAACCGTGACGATGTAAATTCACGTACAAAGCCAAACATCCGTGGCCCTTACTGAGTACAAAATAATCGCGTTCAGGGGCATCGGGCTCATTGGCATCAAATTTGAGCACATGCGCATAGATATAGGTGATGATATCGACAATGGAAAAGGCGCTGGGTATGTGCCCGTCATTGCCGGCAACCACCATATCAACCACCTGACGGCGTAAATCTTTATTCATAACGTCTGACATGACGAGGCCCTTTCGTAAATCTTATTGGCCAAAATATCCGCGGCCTTGACCGCCGTCGATGGGCACGATGCTCCCAGTGCTAAAGGACGCCAATTCCGAACAGAGATACGTGACGTAATTGCCAATTTCTTCCGGACGTCCGAAACGCCCGATGCGCTGTCGCTCGGACAAGTATTTCTGCACATGCTCAGGATTGTTTTTTGACGTTTCGTCCCAATAGCCACCCTCGGTATATACCGCACCGGGCAGCACTGCGGACACAACAACGCCATCAGGCGCGACCACGCCACCGAAGCTGCGTGTGTATGCCGTCAATGCCGCTTTCATTGAACAGTATGTGACAGGGCCCTGATTTTCCATACCGGCTATGGACGATATGTGGACCACACGACCCCACTTTTGTTTCTGCATAGCTGGCACCAGCATCGCATTAAGTTCGGCGGCAATTTCAAAATTAAAGCGATAAACCGCCCGCCAGTCCTCGACCGAACAGAACGGGTCCTTGATGTCGAGCGTACCACCAACATTGTGCACAACCATATCGAACGCGCCAAAGCCGCCGTCCTGAGCCCGCTTCACCAGCTCTGCCGGGGCCCCATCGGGCATGATGTCCATAGCGATTCCCAGGTGCCCGGCATCTGCTCCGCCGATTGCCTCGATCAAGTCATTCAGGTCGGACTGCGTTCGCGACGTGGCAACCACCTTAACGCCTTCCGCCGCCAAGCATTCGGCAATGGCCCGTCCCAACCCACGACCAGCGCCTGTAATCAGCGCACGTTTGTTACGAATGCCAAGATCCATCGTTTCAGTACCTTCTTCTTAAAAGCTCAGCGCTTTACGCCGACGCCTAAACAAAACAAATAATGCCCCATGGGTGCGAAGCCAGTATGATCACCAATCTAGATCAGGATATGCGCCTTCTTAGCCTTGTCCTCGGACATTCTGCCAGACTCCGTACTTAAGGCCATTAAATTGTATGAAATGGATAAATGATGTGGCGTGGGCGGGCACCACTTAACAGATGGCGCAGGATTGAGGGCGCGCTGTCAACCGCCGTAATCAGAATGGACGCTTGGCTCATATCATCGACAAAGGCCGATGGTTTCACACGCAGTGGCAGATTGCCATAAAGCAGTCCGTCCTTTTCAGGGTCGTCATCAAGCACCGCACTGAGGAGGGCCATATCCGTCTTCAAATGATAGGCCAAAACAGGCAACATCTGCGCCGCGCCGTAACCATACACCGGACCGTCCAAAGCAGCGAGAACACTTCCGGTCGCGTCCATTTGCATGGTAAAGGCGTTCAGGCTGGCTTGCACACGCTGCAGGTTTGGCGGCTCGGCCTCATACTCAGCACCGACGCCATCGCCTTTTACAAACGCCACAGCAAACGCACCCCAGTCATGATAGTTTGACGCCCAGGCCACCGGCCTTGCCCCCGCCCGCGTCAATAATTGCGCAAATGAGGCTTGGGTGAAGTACTGCAGGTGCTGATGAAACACCTGATCAAAGCGGTTGCGATTAACCAAAGGCTCGAACCCCGGCACTTCAAAAATGCACAGCGCATCATCCGCAGCCGCAGCCAAGACCCTCTTTACGACATCCAACGGACGGGCGATGTGTTCCAGCGTGTGACGACACACCACAAGGTCTGGCTTCTCACTCAGTTCAGACAAGTTTACGTCCTCGATGCCTTGGCCGATGACTTGAATGCCCGGCACATCGACTTCATCTTCGCGCCCCGCCCATAAGGGGTCGACGCCAACTCTGGCTGCCGCCCTGCCTTGTAAATTGGACAGCAAAAACAGATCATTGCAGCCCAGGTCCAGCGCCATTTTGAATGTACGGCCCGGTGCGACCCGGTCGAGCATGCTCAGGAAAAAATCAGTGCCTTTGCGCGCCGTCGCGCTGGCAGATGTACGAAATCCGTAATTGCCACCATAAAGCACCGATGGGGGAACTTGCGCCGTCAGTTGGCCGTGATGACAATCGGAACAAAACCGCAAGGCTTGATCGAAGTCCGGTATTGGGTGGTCCAGAAGAGTGCGCGTGAAGGTGTCGGTCAGCGGCAGACTTGGCAGCGCCACAACAACATCCGTCGCGCCACCGCACACGGTGCAGTTCGTTCCCATGTCGATGGTCATTGCGACATCAGGCTTTGTGGACATATTCCAACTCCTGTTCGCGGATTATGTCCCAATTGTTTTCAACCCAATCAACCACATCAGACAGTCCGTCTTCCAGGCTGATGGTTGGGAGCCAGTTAAGTTCTTCACGCGCCTTCGACGAATTGATCACATACGCTGCGTCTTGACCGGGACGCTCATCGACAATATCGACACAGTCGGAAAATACCGCTCCCATCCGGCCACAAATGGTTTCTACCACTTTGCGCACCGACACGCCGTCATCGGGAGACAAATGATATCGTTCGCCCACCCGACCGTGGAACAGCGCCGCCAATTCGCCGCGCGACACATCGCGGATATGAATATAGGATTTCACAGCCACGCCACCGCCGTGCAACTGAATTTTACGACTGTCTTTAATGTAGATCACGGAACGCGGCATGATCTTGAACAACTGCTGATGCGCGCCGTAAACATTGGTTGCGCGGATGGTGATAGCGGGAAACCCATACTGGCGCTGATACGTGGAAATCAACATGTCCGCAGCAGACTTGGATGCCGCATATGGGGTTGTCGGATTGTCTGGTGTCGTTTCCATCACCTGCCCCCTGCAATCGCCGTAGGCTTCAGGCGAAGAGATATGCAGATAGCGCTCCAGATAATCCTGGCGACGCATGTGATTGACGAACTTCGCCAATGCAACCGTATTCGTTTCGAACCAATGTTCTGGATGATCCCAACTGGGGGCGACTTCGCTTTGTGCGGCAAAATTTACGATGTGACTGGGACGTTCCGCATCCAAAAAAGATAATATGGCGTCCATGTCGCGGTTCATATCGAATTGATGAAAACTGAAGCGCGACATATCTGTGCGCTGTTTATAGCGCAACCGGAAATCGGGATATTCCGGTGAACGGCTGATGCCGATGACCTGGTTTTCTTCGTCATCCAGCAACAGATCAACAAGGTCTTGTCCGGAAAAGGCGTTGGAACCGATAACGACGACTTTGCGCATGTGTTTCATCTCCCGCATCAAAAAGGCCCCGTGAAGGTGAGGTCAGGCTGATCATGCTTCTGCCCTTCGGGCCTGACGAACAGCGCATCATCCACATCGCGCCCCATCATCGTCAAAACACGCGCGGCGATATCGCTCGCGTGCGGATAGTAATTGGCGCTCAGGGCCGGGCTCGTGGGGGCCGGGTATTCAGGCAGTGCGATACGTGCGGGTTGGTCTTTCAACGCCCCGAAAGCTTTCTCACTGACCAGAGCGACGATTTCGGCGGAGGCACCAAACATCTTGTTGGCGGTATCTGCAACCAACAAGCGTCCGGTTTTGCGCACTGATGCCAACACGGTTTCTTCGTCCAGGGGGCGCAGACTGCGCAGGTCCACCACCTCAGCACTGACGCCGCGCTCTGCCAAAAGTTCGGCTGCGCGTAGATTTTCCAGCGACATATACGAAAGCCCAACCAACGTCACATCCACGCCATCACGCATGACCTTCGCCTTGCCCAACGTCACCCGGTACATTTCTTCCGGCACCGCACCTGAAATGCCATAGAGCCAACGGTGCTCGAGCATCACCACTGGATTGTCGCTTTCAATCGCGGCAATCAACATCCCCTTTGCATCATAGGCCGTGGTCGGCATAAGAACCGTCAAGCCGGGTATATGCGCAAACAACGATTGCAGGCTTTGAGAATGCTGCGGCCCCTGCCCCCAACCGCGCCCGATGATCATGCGGATCACCAGGGGAATGCGGTGCTGACCATCGAACATGTAATGCCATTTGGCCGCCTGGTTGACGATTTGCTCCATGGCGACGAGTGCGAAATCAACCCGCTGGTGCGTCATCACCGGGCGCATTCCAGTCATGGCGCTGCCGATGGCAATACCTGTCATAGCGTTTTCCGCCAGCGGCATATCCATAACGCGTGCCGCGCCATATTTTTGCTGAAGCCCCTTGGTGGTGCCAAAGATACCCGTTGGATCCGGCACGCCCAATCCCATGAGATAGACGCTGTCATCAGCCCCCATACATTGGTCTTGGGCTTCGCGCAGAGCTTCGAAATATTTCAGTTCCCGGGTCATCTCTGCCCCTCCGCATAAACATTCAGCGGCGCATTTTCTATATCCGGGAATGGGCAGGCTTTGGCGAATGCAACGGCCACATCCATAACGGCGCTCATATCGGACGCCATCTGATCCAGATCGGCTTGGGAAACATCGCCGCTTGCAAGCAATCGGTCCTGATAAAGGCGTAGTGGATCTTTTTGTTTCCACGCCTCGAATTCACTCTCGGTTCTATAGCCGATGTGATTGTCGAAGTTGGGGCCGCAATGCTCACGCCAACGGTATGTCGATAATTCCAAAAACACTGGGCCAGCACCGCGACGGGCCGTCGCAACGCCATCGCGGCACAATTCATAAACGCCCTCGACGTCATTGCCGTCGGCACTGTGGCTTTCGATCCCGTGAGCGCGGGCAAGATCCGCGATCGAACGACCAGCTGGCTGGCGCACTTCCATGGGCGAATAGACGGAATAAAGATTGTTTTCACACACGAACACGACCGACAGGTTTTTCAGTTTGGCAAAATTGAGGCTTTCGTAAAACACACCTGTTTCAGCAGCCCCATCACCGAGAAAAACCATCACCACGCGGTCCTCGCCGCGCATTTGCGCGCTGAGGGCCGCACCGACGCCGATGGGAATGGTGCTGCCGACGATGGGGGCGGAGCCTAAAAAGCCCGCATCCAGATCGACCAGATGCATGGAACCGCCCTTGCCCCCCGCGCAACCGCCTGCCTTGCCGTAGATTTCAGCCATCATCGCCTTTAGCGACCCGCCCTTGGCCAAATAATGACCATGAGAACGGTGCCCTGACACAGCAAAGTCATTACGACCCAATGCCAGCGCAGCTCCTGCCTCGGCAGCTTCCTGACCAATACAAAGATGAACCGGGCAGCGCATTTCCTGTTCTGGGTATAGCTCAGCAATCCGCTCCTCAACCGTGCGGATGCGGAGCATTTCCCGATACAGGTTTTTCTTTAGCGCGACGTCCATCGTATCCTTGCTTCAGCTTACTTCAGTTCGATTTTCTGCATCGTCTGAATATTGGAATATTTGGGGTCAGTCATGGAATCAGGCAGTTTTCCAGCCTTGAATGCAGCGACCAAATCGCGCACGGCGTCTTCGATCGTGTGCTTTGGCACGAACCCAATGTCACGGGTGATCTTATCCGATGAGACGTGATAAGAGCGCATGTCGTCCGTCGGTTCGACCACAATTTCCAAATCCCCACCGACAACACGCTTCACAATTTCCGCCAGCTCCAACAAAGTGTGGTTCTGATAGCCGGCATTCCAAATTTTGCCGTCAATCTTTTCATCAGGTTGCTGTAGCAGATACAAATACACATCGACCATGTCTTCAATGTGAAGGTTGGGGCGCTTTTGCGAACCGCCGAACACACGGATACGCCCGTTGTTCACCGCGTGGTTGGTCAAAATATTGACGATCACATCCAAACGCTGGCGCGGACCATACCCACACACGGTGGAAGGACGGATGGTGCAGCCGACAAAACCCGGCGCACGCTCTTCATTGAGAATTTCTTCGCAGCGCACTTTGAACTTGGAATAATCGGTTAGCGGTTCCAAAGGCAAATCCTCGTGAACCTCAGGATCATCCTTAATGCCGTAGACGCTCGACGACGAAGCATAGATGAAACGCTTCACTCCCGCCTTTTTAGAGGCTTGAACCAACGGGCCGAAGGCATCCAGATTGATGGACTTACCAAGCTCTGGGTCCAACTCGAACGACGGATCATTTGAGATACACGCAAGGTGGATCACCGCATCACAGCCCGTCAGCGCGTCTGCAACAACCACCGGGTCGCGCATGTCGCCTTTGATCTGACGTAAATTTGGGCTGTCCTTGACGAGGTCGAGCACGTCGTCACCATAGAGATAAAGATCTAGGACTGTGACTTTGTGCCCTGCATCCAGCAGCTTCGGCACCAAAACCGAACCCACATAGCCCGCACCACCCGTAACCAGGACGCTCCACGTTTTAGCGCTCATGCTTCGTCACCTTCTATCTACTTTAACAATGCTGTCAAAAACTTGGTCAGCGGCACCTTTTCAACGGATGACCGATGACCGACGATGCCAACCTTCATGGCCCCAACTGCGTTGCCAAGAAAACCAACTTGATCCATAGGCACGCCTGCCGCGACCAATGGCGCGGTAACCGAGAAAAAAGCGTCGCCAGCGCCCACGGTATCGACGATGGTGCTGGTCAACGCAGGAACACTGGAAAGAGGGTTGCCTTTTTCATAAGCCAAGCACCCATGCTTACCCTTCGTCACGACCATTTTGTTGCAATCGACCATCGCAGGCAGATGCTCACTCACCACGACCTCGAGATCAGCGAATTTCTCATGTGCCGCCAACCGCGCCTCCATGCCATCAATACAAACGTAATCGGCTCGTGCATATTTACCGATCAGGTTATAGCCATGATTGGCGCTGTTGGACTGGGCGTTCACGGCGAGGAACGGCGCCTTGTCGATCAACATCTGCACCGTGGCGTTATTCAACAAACCATGCCCGAAATCCGTGACGATAACCACATCAACTTCTGCAATGCGTTCAGTAATAAGGTCGTTGAGCTTTGTTTCTTCTTTCGCACCCAATGGCTCGTCGTCCATGAAATAGACTTCAAACAACTTGCGCATTGAATAGCCGGTGTCGATAAAGCGGCATTTTCGCGTTGTTGGTGCGTCGGCGCGATGGATGGCATGCAACTTGATGTTGGACTTCAAAGAGTTCCGCGCTAGGTCCTCGTAACTGTCGTGGGAACCAAAGGCGGTAATCACCTCAACATGATCGCAAAAATCCGCAACGTGATTGGCTGCGGCAAAGACGCCGCCTGCGAACACCTCGCGTTCCTGGAACAACGTCGCAATCATGTTTTCCTTAGCCGATTTCCCCATCGGCTGGACGTATTGATATTCATCGATGATCGCATCACCAACGAAGAGAATTTTTAAATCTTTAAGTTTGTCGAGATGCCCAATCAATTCGCCAAGCATATCCTTGGCGCGCATGGTCTCAAGGTATTCCTGCAATGTCGGTTCGTAGATATCTAGATACTTATTGATCAGGGTCGAGGATGAAAACGTGATGTCATCGGTGAATACAATCTTACCACCGTGCTTCTGCACCACCTCGCGTTCAGCAAGGATTTTGCCCGTCACATCTTCGTCTGCATTTTTGTAGTCGCTGCCCTTTACGTACACATCAGGCTTAATAGAAGACAACACGGGCTCCGCCGTAGGCTTTTCATTGATACCGACGTAGTCCACGTATTCCAATGCGGCGACCATTTCCGCGCGTAACTGCTCGGTGAACACCGGGCGCCCAGGCCCCTTGTTCACATAGGCATCCGCAGTCAGTGTCACGATCAGCACATTGCCTTCGCGCTTGGCTATCTCAAGATGACGAACATGGCCCATGTGCAAGAGATCAAAAACGCCATGACATAGCACGACCTTGTGGCCAAACGCCTTCGCTTTAGCTGCCACGACAGCCAATTCGGCAATCGGAAGAATTTTATCCCGCACGCGGGCCGAAGTGCGGCGAGGCATGGATTCGGACGATGTCTGCATCATCTATGCCTCCTTACCCGATGTTCTTTGTTGCGCCGTCGTCGCCGAGATACTTGAACCAGTCGCTGGTCGCGTCCTCAATGGTATCTGGCGTCCACACTGGTGCTTCCCGCCAATATTCGATATTGTCCAACAAGACCTTGATCCCCTCTTCAAGCGGGACCGTGGGTTGCCAGCCAAGTAGGCGGGTTATTTTTGAAATGTCCGCAAAAGTGCTGTCGGGCTCGCCGGGACGCTTGGGAATATAGGTCACGTCACCGCCAAGCAACTCCACCACACGATTGATGCTGTAAGTGTGTCCAGAACCCACGTTCATAATTTTCCCACTCACATCCGATTGTGCAGCGGCAATAAAGGCTCTCACCACATCTGTGACGAAGGTAAAATCGCGCGTCTGGCACCCATCGCCCACAACGGTGTAAGGCTTATCGGCCAGTTTCTGCGCAAGGAACACGCCGAACACAGCGCCATAAGTGCCGGATGTGCGCGAACGCGGGCCATAAACATTGAACATGCGTAGCGACAGCGCCGGGAACCCATAAACCTGCGCCCAGTGCATCACCAGCTCTTCGCCGATCATCTTCGTCGCAGCGTAAGGGTATTGCGGTGATTTTGCCGTTTCCTCAGGCGTCGGATAGGTGTCTGGGATGCCGTAGCACGATGACGAGGCGGCATAGACCATCCGCTTCACGCCACCAGCGCGTACAGCCTCCAATACATTGAAGGTACCGTCCACGTTGGCACGGAAGTAGTCAGTCGGCTGTTGGATAGAAGGCACAATGTCGGCCAGCGCCGCCATATGAAACACCCAATCCGCGCCTGAAAAAGCGCGTTGCCATTCCCCTGACACAGCAATGTCTTGTTCGATGATAGTGATGCGGTCATTGACGTGCGCAAGATTCTCGCGCCGTCCAGTGCTCATGTTGTCAACAACCACAACATCGTGCCCCATATCTAAAAGGGCATCAACAATGTGGCTACCGATAAACCCGGCACCTCCGGTGACAATAGATAACACGTGAAGTTTCTCTTCGGTTAAGCCAACCATTCTTGGTCAGACATTTGCACGTTCATAAATCAAGATAGCAGTATACTCCATTGCAAAGGAAATGGGAAAGAAACAATGCGAAAACCCAGTTTTTGCTCCAAGCTTGGCAGGACATTGCTTGAAATTTTTCGTATTCTTCCTATTATTCATATCCATAACTTATCATTTTCAGATGAAATTCCTTTCAAATAAAGCAATTTCGATAGAAGGATGATTATTTATCTATGTCGACACCTGACGGACGGAAACTGCCCCTGAATGACACCGATAGAACAACCGATTGCGCCAATTTGGTTCAAACGGCCAAGGAAGCCATTACACAGGGTGATCCTTTAAGAGCGCTTGCAAACTTTGAGCTCGCGACAGAAATCGACCCGTCGAACCTTGACGCGCTGATCGGTAAAACGCGTACCCTTCTGCGCATTGGCGATGTCGATCAAGCGGTCCAAACATGTGATCAGTTGCGCCGAGCCCACGAGACCCCGCTTGTTTGGGCCTTACACGAAGTCGTCACCACCCTGTACAACGCCCACGCGCCGATTCGCCACGTAAACATTGGTGGCGGGCCGTTTTTCAATTTCAGCTCGTGGCTAAACCTTGAATCGGTACCAAGCCCGTCCAATCCCATACCGACACAGCTGACAAATGAGACTGTAATTCCTCTTGAGACGGACGCTGTACGCACGGTTTTTTCGTCACATTGCTTTGAGCACCTAGATGATGAAACCGTTGCAAGGTGCTTGTGTGAATCTAACCGCGTTCTCAGCCCGGACGGGGTTCTTGTCATCAAATTGCCAAATTTTGACGCTGCTCTCAACGCTTGGCAAAATAACGACCTAAGTTATTTTTCAGATAAAGCGTGGGGTTATGGCGGCGTAAACTCCACTTGGGCAAGCAAGGGCGTTGTTGACAGTATTGACCGTCGCGCCAGCATGGTTTTTTGTGGCTATGGGAATCAAGCCTATGGTGATCACTTCGCCGATCGACGAAACTTCGGCCCTGATGCCTATCATGGGCCAGCCGACTGCGACGAGGACATGCTTGTCAAACTGAAGGACAGCTCCTCCCCATGGGCCATCGCCCGCGCGCTTCGCACGTTTGTCGAAGAAACCGAGGTCGAGCCGATTTTTAGCCATCGCAACGCTTGGTCAGAAGTCGAGTTCAAAAAACTGCTCAGCGAGAGTGGCTTTCGCCTTTTGTCTACGGATGCACAAAGCATCTGCACGCACCTATCCCACATTCCCGGCATTGAGACTGCGCAAGACATCAGCTGCTACTACCTCTGCGTTGTGGACGGAGACACCTCATGATTATTGATGGACAAGATAAGGACATCCGCGGTGACGCATCGATCTGCAATGCTGTCTGGGAGCAGTATTACAAGGTCTTGGGCGCAGTCTTTGGAGAGCAATACCGAAGCTCAGAAATTATCCGCAAAGGCTTTGTCACCGGATGCCTCGATTCTGATCTTACGACCCGCTTAGTGAAGATGGTTGAGCGTGCGGGCACAGTCCCGTTCACCTCAAATCATGCTAGGGAAAATTTTGCCTTCTCCTCCGGCGTCGATCAGTATGAAGATACAATCAACGCCGACCACCACCACTTCAAACTGACCCCGGCCATGCTGTGGCAGTTAAACGAGGTCACTCAGACCCTTTCCCCCACCATCCAGAAAGCCATTGGCACGCCATGGCGCGTTCTGAATGTGCGTATTTGGAATACACCGGCTTCAAACGCCATTGAGGAACGAAAAGGGTCGCTGGCGTGGCACCTTGACGGCATGCCTCCGGACATGCTCAAGTTGCTGATTTATTTGACTGATCTTTCCCCTGAAACAGGTTCAGTGGAATGGAAGCTATCTGAAAATGAGACATCCGCTTTGGAGGGACCTGCCGGGTCATGGATGTTGTTTCAAAATTCCGGGGTTATTCACCGGGGCATCCCCCCAATCAAGCCGGGCACGCACAGAACGATGCTGGAACTGACCATCACTCCGTCAGCAATCAACAATCTGACCGTTGTACATGGTGGCAACAACGCTCGCCACCCATGGCGTTTTTGGCAGACCGATTTGCTATAATCAGAGCATGCTTTTGACCACGTCGCCAAACGGGGTCAAAAGCATGCCCGTAAAGTCCCGAAACTTTTCCCCATTGAGCGTGCAGTTGACCGGGCGCGGTTCAGCAAAATCAAAATCATGGATTGAGCAGGCTGAAACGTAAGATCGATCCGCACCGATTGCGTCCGCAACCATCACCGCCACCTCGAAACGTGTCAGCGCCCCCTCAAGTGGAGTCAAATGATAGGCCCCCTGCGCTTTCAACTTGATCAGCTCGACAATTCCGTTAGAGACCTCCTCGGCCAATGTAGGCGTCAGAAGCTGATCCGTCGCCGCACGCACGGCCTCTGCACTGCCGAGGCTGCGCACCAAACTGCTAACCGGCGAATTATCGTCATCCGCCAGGGTATATAGCTTGCCCAGACGTACAATCACATGGTTCGGCACCTCTTGTTCCAGGAAAGCCTCCACCGCGCGCTTCTGTTCGCCGTATTTTGTGGTCGGTGTGGCCTCATCTTGTTCTCGGTAATTCCCCCGTGCTCCGTCAAACACGACGTCGGAAGATATGAACACCGGCACCGCCCCCTGTGCGACCAAATGCTCAATCAATTGGATGGTGTGCGTGACGTTAAACTGGCTCGTGCGTTCGGGGGCTTGAAAACATTCGTCCAGGGCGGTTATGGAACTCAAGATCACGCCATGAGTTACCGAACCCGGCAACGCCAGTTTTTCCACCGGTCGAGACAGATCAATTTGCAAGTCCGCCCCACCACTGTGTGAGGCGCCAAGGTACGCCATCCCTGCGTCACCGAGAGCCTGAACCACCCGCCGCCCCAAGAAACCATGGGCACCTACGACGAGAATCATGAGTACACCCTTTCCGGTATCACCGGGTTCAAATTGATGAACATATCAGGGTTCTCGACAAGCTCCACGAAGGATTTTGGGCCGTCATAATCGGGGAAGAAGCTATAAAATACATTACGCGAATCTTCGCGTGCCGCATCCAGTTCAGCCAACGTCATTCCGGTCATACGCGCGTATTTAGCGCGGCGTTCTGGCGTGGAAAAATTAATCCGGTCCCAATCGAAGGTCCGGATCACCCCCATCTCGTAACTGCGAAACTCAGTGGATTCAAAAAGCCCAACGGTGCGCTTGATGACCTTATTAATCTGATCAGGGTCCGTCATCTGATTGTCGCGCATCACGTTACGCATCAGGCGCGTGCCCACCAACGGCGTGGCGATGGAAAACACAGAATAATCGATCTCTGGATGGTCTTCAGCGAACTTCACACTATCGCGAATTTCGTGACGTTTTTCACCGTGCATACCGATCACAAACATGCCGATGATTTCCAAGTCGAGCGCATGCGCCCACTGGGCCACGTTGTGATGATGCTCGACTGAAGAGTGGATCTTTCCGCAAACCTCCTGGAGAACGCGATCATTTCCAGATTCAAACGGGCAAATGATCCTGTACATGCCCGTTTCCTTCATGGCTGACAACGCATCCGGGGTCAGCGGCCACAAGGGCATTCCCTGCGCCACGAACCATGGGAACTTAAGGTTACGTTTAGCCAGCGCATCGGTGAAATCAAGAATGTCCCCCTCAGCCTGGGCGAACAGGTCATCAAAAAAGTGAATTTCTTGAACGCCTTGATCCAGCGCTTGGGAAATTTCATCCATGACCAACTGCAAAGGCTTGCGTCGGTATTTCTGGCGTGGTCCGCGCAAGGGCGCGACTGAACAGAAAGCACACCGCAAGATGCAGCTGCGCGATGTCATGATATCGCGATAGCGCACGCTGTATTCCGGATAACGAATTTTACCCTTCTCCAAAACATCCTGATAGGCCTGAACGTGCACATCATCCAGCATGCCGTAGTCCGGCAGCGGAAGATTGTTCAGATCAACCGATGGATAGGTTGAGCTCAGATGTACCTCGCCCTCATCATCACGGTACGACACCCCCGAGATTTCCCCCAACGCCCCACCATCACGCAAAGCCTGCAGCAAATCGCCGACACAGAACTCAACCTCGCCCCTGATGGAAAATTCACAAACACCATCTTCCACGGCCTTGCCGGGATAATTGGTTGCGTGATTGCCGGTCAAAACCCGCACAACATCAGGAGCTACGGAACGCACGGTTTCAAACGCCCGTGCGCCGTCCCAGTCCATGGCCGTGGCAAACGTCAAGATCGATTGCACCAAAATCACGATGTTTGGGCGAAACGCCTCCGCGTGCACCGCAAGCTTTTCATAACGTTGCTCACCAACGGTGCCCATATCCAAAAAGCTTGCCGTGAAGCCGCGTTTTTTGAGATCAGCAATAACCGTAAGAGGTTCGATGGGGGAGACAAGCCGACGTGTTTCAAAGTCGGGGCGATTGGGTATCACGCCCCCGTCGCTTTCCGGATTGGTTATCGGGGGAACAACGACGAGAACCCTATTTAGGTCAGCTATCATCACGCAAATGGCCTTTTCCTTCTGGAGGAGTACTTGAGTGCTTCTGCACATCGGCAACCAGTATATAGTTTGTCACGCCTTTGTGAAACAGAGCTGAGAGCATAATTTTCAGCTGGGGGTCGCGAGCGACCGGAGGCAACAAGCCCCGCCAAACAACGGCTCCCCCCTTGCCAGAATGCACAACCGCATCAAAAGCCAAGGGAGATTATCTTCCTTGCACACATGGGCATTGCCTTAAGCGGTGATATGAAAGAAAATAACCTCTAATGCGACATGTGAAGCATTGAGCAAAAAAATGGTCGAGCACATATTCAAAGTGCATTTCCACATTTGTTCAAGCAAGCATGTGGCTGAGACAAAACGAGAGATTTTGAGATAATGCCTGAAACGGCCCATAATGATGAAACCACCAAAGAGGAACTAAGTATAATTTGAAAACAAACACTTAGGAGTGTCAGAATGGCTCTGCTGGTGTTTATCATCAACTCTCATTTTACTGGTAGAAACCATTTTTCATGAGGTGCCGTCATCCGAGTTTGCATCATCCCAGCACGAGGGGGTAGCGAGAGGATTCCACGTAAAAATATTAAACTTTTTTGTGGCAAACCTATCATCGCCTACCCCATAATCTCTGCCTTGGAAAGCCAGTGCTTCGATAGGGTTATCGTGTCCACTGATTCCCCTGAAATTGCAGATGTGGCTATAAAATATGGCGCGGAAGTGCCATTCCTTCGACCTGCAGAACTCGCCGATGCCCATAAGAGCATTGGGGCCCCCCTTAGCCATGCACTCAATTGGTTGCGCGAAAATGAGCAGGAACCGAATTACGTTTGCCTTTTGCTAGCAACGGCCCCGTTTGTGCGGCCGCAAACACTCCGCGATGCTCTCTCTCTGCTCGAAAAAAACCCGTCAAAATTCTTTTGTTTTGGCGTCGTTAAGTTTGCGGCTCCGATCCAACGCGCCTTCAAAATATCGCAACAGGGCACGATAGAAATGTTCCAGCCGGAACACTTTACATCCAGGTCCCAAGACCTGGAGCCAGCTTATCACGATGCCGCGCAATTTTGTTGGGGGCGAATAGAGGGCTATTTAAACGATGTACCTCCATTTTCAGAGCATTCTATACCCTACATTCTGCCTTCGTATGACGTTCAGGACATCGATACACAGGAAGACTGGGATAAGGCAGAAAAAATGTACCGAATTAGAGAGGACGCCTAGAAGGCCAACACTATGCGTACCATTACATTTCGGACAAATGCGGGACAAAAAACGGGATTGGGTCATGTGGTCCGGTGCTCTCATTTGGCACGAAAACTTATTGCAAACGGTGCTCACTGTCTTTTTGTCATGGACTACATTGAGGACGGCATTGCAGCGTTCCTTGGCGATTTGAACGTCCACAGCCTTTATGATGGTGTGCAAGATCGCCTCAATCCGCGTCTGGATGCACAACTGTTCCACAACATCGCAAAAACGCAGAATTCTGATTGGGTTGTCGTCGATGACTATCGGCTAGGAGACGAATGGGAAGCCCTAATACAAGACTGCGGTTACAAGGTTTGCGTCATTGATGACCTCCTACGCAAACATCAATGTGATATGTTGATTGATTCCAGATGGCGGGGACAAAAAACACAATTTCTATACGATGATCTTGTTCCACCTACGGCATCAAAACTTCTGGGCCCCGATTATGTAATGCTTTCCGAGAGCTTCAAAAGTAGCCCGCCACAGAAGTCCCCTGACACCCCCTTTACGATAATGCTTGGTCTGGGCGGCAGCGGCACCCTTGACCAATGTGAGCGCATCATTGATAGCCTTCTCGCCCACGGGAAAGACTTTGGTCAGGAATTCCACCTCACGCCCGTTATTGGGCCGCTCTCCCAAAACGCAGCGTCCTTTTTGGACCGCTACGAAAGCTACAAGAACGTCACGCCAATCGTCGGGGAGATAGAGCTCTATCCCCACCTGTGTCAGGTTGATTTTTACATCGGCGCGGCGGGCGGCATTCTCTATCAGCTATTGGCCCTTAACATTCCGGCGCTAACGTTTCCCCTCTCCGAAAATCAGCATACGAATTTGCGCCAACTGGAAGACATTGGTCATTTCTTTCATGTTGAAAATTGGTCTGAAAGCGATATTGAAAAACTGCCCGCTTTCGTCAAAACCGTGATGCAAAACTATGAACGCATCAAGCAGTTTCACGCTGCACCGAAAGTCGCCCTAGATGGTCTCGGCACCTGTCGCATTTCTCATAGCTTGCTTGGCTCAGACCAATGCGAACCTCGCCCTGAGACTGTGTCTGCTCCTCCTTGCGAAAAAGGAGAAGAACTTTCTCCCGGCTATTGCATTCGTCCTGTGACAGACCACGATATGAACCACTTCCTCATCAGTCGAAATCTGGATGCAAATTGCCAGAACATGATCCGTCCGAATAAAATTTCCTTTATGGATCATTATTCATGGTGGTTTAAGACAAAGAGGACATCATTTCTACTCACCAAAGATAGTGCTCCGTGTTTGTACATTTGGCACGAGATCCGGCGCTGCAATGAACAAGACTATCTTATCGGCGGTTGGTTCGTCTGTGGCGATAGTACCGGGTTTCAGGATGTTATGTTGACCCTGAGTTGGCAGCTAGAATATTGCGACAAGCACGTTCCAGGCACCCCCTGGATTGCCGTGATCCACCGACAAAACAAGTATGTTAAACTCATGAACGACTATTACGGTTTTCAAGATGTCGATCCGGCCTCGCCATACGGCGCAGCCATATCAGACATATTCGATGGGGCGCCTACGAACGAGTTCTATTTCGTTTCGCGCGCGCCTTCCCCCTCAAATCCTAAGAAGGACTGAGAACGTTTTGACGATACTCACGCATTCGCCAAAAGCTTTAAGACTCGGGTTTATTGGGGGCTCGATCACCTCTGCTGTTGGCTACACCCATTGGACAGCTAGCCAGCTTGATGACCGGTGGCACGTCGTGTCCGGCTGCTTCAGCCGCAGCCCGGACATCAGCACGCAAACCGGCCACGCATGGCATTTACCTGAAAACAAGCTATTTACCGATTGGCAGACCTATATTGCAGAAGAAAAAAACAACCTGGATGCTGTTGTCGTCCTGACCCCAACGCCCAATCATGCGGAAATAGTCTGCGGCCTGCTTGAAGCCGGACTTGGCGTCATTTGCGAAAAAGCAATGGTCGCCACCCTTGAACAATCCATGCGCATCAAAGAAGCCTTGGATAAATCCAAAGGGTTTCTTGCCGTTACATTTAATTACAGTGGTTATCCAATGCTCCGCGATTTGCGCCGTCATGTGCAATCGGGAACGCTGGGCCAGTTAAAACAAATCCAGTTGGAAATGCCATCGGACGGTTTCATCCAACCCGTAGAGAAAATGCACCCGCAAGCCTGGCGTCTTCAGGATGGGGAAATCCCCACCATACTTTTAGACTTGGCTGTACACGTTCATCACATTTGCCACTTTTTAACTGAATTGGCACCGTTGAGCGTCAATGCAGACTTTCACCACTTTTCTTCGTTTGATGGCATCGTCGACGATGCCTACATGTGGGTAAGGTATGAGCACGATTTTCGGGCGTCATTTTGGGTCAGCAAGACCGCGCTTGGATACCGTAACGGCCTCAAGCTAAGACTTTTTGGCGACGAAGGCAGTGCTGAGTGGCTTCAAGAAGAACCCGAGCGGCTGCACATTTTTCGCAAGGACTCCGCCCGTGTTACTTATGACCGCGGAAACTGCACCCATACAGATGAAATACGCGAGCGTTTCAAACCGGGTCACCCAGCCGGCTTCGTCGAGGCCTTTGCCAATTTATACAGTGACATTGCCGACGCGTTGCAAGAGTTCAAACAAACAGGGCGCCATCAATCGTCCTATGTGTATGGATGGGAACACGCGAACGAGGGGTTAGAGCTGCTGCAGGCTGCAAACACAGCCAACCGGACGGGCACATGGGCTCCCCTCACAAACGGAACCGATTCATGAACAGCGTTGAAATTGGCAACAAGCACATTGGCGAAGGACATCCAGCCTACATCATCGCCGAACTGTCCGGCAATCACGGCGGTAAAATCGAGCACGCCCTAGACTTGTTGCGCGCAGCACATGAAGCTGGCGCAGACGCGGTGAAATTACAGGTTTACCGTCCCGACACCATAACGCTCAACACCGACAAAGCCGACTTTGCCATTCCCGCAGACAACGCCTGGGCGGCTTACAAAAACCTCTACAATCTTTATGAATACGCCCACACGCCTTGGTCATGGTTGCCGCGACTTTTCAAAGTGGCTGAAGAACTTGGCATCGAATTGTTTGGTTCCGTATTCGATGAAACGTCCGTTGATGAGTTGGAAAGGTATCCCGTTAAAGTATACAAAATTGCCTCACCTGAAATCGTCGACATGGCCCTTTTGGAAAAGGTCGCCAAAACCGGAAAACCCGTCATCGTCTCAACCGGATTGGCTGCGGCTTGCGATATAGATGAAGCAGTGCGCTGCCTCGGAACCCACGGCTGCGAAGACATTGTGCTACTGAAATGCACGACGGCCTATCCAACGCCACCCGAAGAGGCCAATCTCAAAACCATCCAAAATTTACAAGAAACATTTCTTTGCCATGCTGGCCTGTCCGACCACACGGTCGGGATTGGTGTGCCCATTGCTGCGGTTGCCTTGGGAGCGTCGGTCATTGAAAAACATATTAAGCTCGACAACAGTGAAGAGACCGTAGACAGCTTTTTTTCCCTCACCGTCGCAGAATTCCAGACCATGGTGCGCGAAATCCGCAATGCGGAGAAAGCGATCGGACACGTAGAATACGACCTGACGCCAGGAGCCTTGCTCAACAAGCACGGACGCAGATCGCTTTACATCAGCGCCCCGATAAAAAAGGGACAGCCCTTTAGCGCAGACAACATCAAGTCCGTTCGCCCCGGTTATGGATTAGAACCCAAATACAAGCCCATCGTCTTGGGACGCAAGGCTACAAAAGACTTAGACATCGGTGATCGCCTCAGTTGGGATGTGATCGAGTAAATGAGGATGCTATGAAAAACCATTTGAAAATCGAGATTCATGAATTCATTACGAATTACATTCACAATCACGCGGCAGGGGAGAACCTTGCGCTCGACGGATCAACCAATTTCGTTGCGGATCGCCTACTCGATTCGTTTGCCATTCTTAACCTAATCATGACGCTGGAAAGCCAATACGGTGTTAAGTTCCAGGCCAAGGAACTGGCAGACCCCCGCCTGCAAACCATTGAAGCACTCGCGCAGATCATTTTCGAAAAAAGCACCGCATAACCAAGGGACCTCATGGGCATTTTATTCAACACCTTCAGGGAAGCCGCCGAACGCTTTCCCGACAAAACGGCCCTCGTCACCCAAAGTGGCCCCCACAGCTATGCCTCTCTTTTGTTGCAGGCAACGAGGTGGGCGACACTTTTGCACGCGCAGCAGATCAATCATCAACCGCGTGTTGCGCTTCTTACTGAAAATCCGTTTCACACAATCACTGCCTCCTTCGGTATTGCGCGCCTAGACGGTAATTGCGTTCCTACCAACCCGCAGCTGCATGCCGAACAGCTGCTTGCCAACTGGCAAGCCACCGACGTCAACATCGTTATTTACGAGCCAGCTTTTGAACACAAAATTAAAACCATTTCCAAACCTAGCTTGATTTTTATTTCTACCCATGAAGCTAGCCACACATCCAAAAGTGACGCCTCGCCCAAGATTCCAGACAGCTTCCCATGGTCAGACCGCAACGACTTTCTGATCGCTTTTTCTTCCGGATCTACCGGCACGCCCAAGCCAACCATCCTGTCACAAGATAACAAGTCGATACGCGCACAGCAGTCGTGGGACTTATACGACCTAACGTCAGACGACGTGGTGTTGTGCGCTTCGCCCTACTTTCACTCGTTGGGGCAACGCTTGGTTTATGTGGCGCTGCTGCTCGGGGCAACCTTGGTTTACATCACAAGGTTAACGCCAAAAATTTGGCTCAGATTTGTCAGTGAGCACAAGGTAAGCTTTGCCATCAGCGTGTCATCCCATCTGTATGCGCTGAAAGACGCGCTCCTTGACAATGCCGAGCAACTGCAATCTCTAAAAACCATCGTGACTTCGTCTGCCCCCATTGATACAGATTTTAAAAAGAAACTTTTTGACGCCATCGGCTGCGATTTTCATGAAATTTACGGCGCCACTGAAATCGCCATCGCTTCTAACCTCACAAAAGAAGACGCAACGCAAAAGTATGCTTCCGTTGGCCTGCCCTGCTCCAATATCGACATACGCATTCTCAACGATGAAGGCGTCAGCGTCCCGGCCGATACCATCGGTGAGATCGCGGTCAAGTCACCCTTGATTTTTCAGGGCTACTACAAACAACCGGATGCGACACAGGCCTCTTTTGTTGACGACTACTTTCTGACCGGCGATTTGGGAATGATCGATAAAGATGGTTTCTTATATTATGTGTCACGCAAGAAAGACGTAATCATTTCGGGCGGCATCAACATCTACCCGAACACCATTGAAGCCGTCATTTCTCAGAATACTGCTGTACGTGAAGTTGCCGTTATAGGGGTTAATGATAAACTGTTTGGTGAAGTCGCTATTGCCATTTGCGTGACCGAAAATCAAAAAAACATTGCACCTGAATTGCACCGCCTTGCGGACCAACACTTAGCGCCATACCAATGTCCGCTTAAGTATTATTTCCGAGAGAACCTCCCCCTTACCCCATCAGGGAAGGTATCTAAGATGGCACTGCGTGATGAATATAACGCCTTTAATGAGGACTGGACGATGCCTCTAAGACTGATGATGTATGGTGAATGAGGGCGTAATGTTGAACGAAGTCTATATTTTTGGTGCTGGGATACAGGGACAGGTCTTCCTGGATGTCTTTCAGTCCTTAGGTCTTCCGGTCTCTGGTTTCATAGATGATTACGCCCACAGCCACACCCAAAACGATCTGTCTATTTCTCGCGTTGCAAGCATCAACAACAAAAGTGCAGTCATATACATTTCAGTTGGTTTGATCAGCCCCAAAATTAAGGCACATTTGCTGTCTCTTGGGTTTGAAAATGTGTTCGACTTCACCCAATCGGTACAGATGCATCCAGCCATCATTCAAGCCATGAAAGTCCACAGCTTGTGGTATTCTGATCTGCCTGCCGACATGGTTGACAGCGACGGCATCGCAAGGTTTCGTGCGCTGCTGAGCGACGAAAAAAGCCAACGCTTATTGGATCAAATTGTAGCTTTTCGAACCGATTTTGGTTCTGAGCACTATGTCATTCCTGACAATAGCACCCAGTACTTCCCCCATGACATTGACGTCTTCGCATCTATCGACGAAGTTCGATTTGTCGATGCCGGGGCCTTTAACGGCGACACGGTGACATCCCTAATTCAAGCGTGCGCCCACCGACACGTCCCTTTTGATTATGCCGCATGTTTTGAACCCGATCCCAAGAACCTGCATGCGCTGAAAACCAAAATTGCCGCTCTTCGGTACAACGATGCACCGCCACGCGTCTTCGTCTATCCCACTGGGCTCTGGCATCGATCCGAAGTTCTGGAGTTCAGCGCGGACCAATCAGCATCAAGCTGTATAGCAGACGCCTCAAGCCCACAGGGCTTAACGAAATCTATTTTAGGTTTGTCCATCGACGATTGTTTATTCAACGCCGCACCGAATTTTATCAAGATGGATATTGAAGGTGCGGAAAAAAATGCTCTGATCGGTGCCAGCCAATCCATCACAACCTATCGGCCCGTACTGGCCATATGCCTTTATCATCGTCCCCGTGATTTATGGGAAATTCCGTTGTTTATCCATGAACTTGTTGATGACTACGACATGCATTTGCGTGTCTACGGCGATATGCTGCTCGAAACCGTTCTCTACTGCTTGCCAAAAAACGCTGTCGCCACAGCCAGTTCCAAAGACCAATAATACGCTCTTTTTCAGACGTTGAGATAAGCATTTACGCACCAACAAACACTGCCAACAATATGCATAAAAAAAGCCCCGCAGAACATCTGCGGGGCTTTTTTCTGAATGAACTTTGGTAAGGGAAATCCCCAAACCGTAAAGGTCGATTAACGGAACAGACCCAAAACAGACTGTTCGGCCTGACCAGCGAACGACAGAGACTGGATACCCAGCTGCTGACGAGTCTGGAGGGCCAGAAGGTTTGCACCTTCTTCGTTGATATCGGCCAGGGTGAGCTTAGCACCACCATCTTCAAGCGTGTTCACATAAGACTGCGTGAAGTCGAGGCGGGTCTGAAGCAAAGCAACGTTGGAACCCAGGCTGGAAGCCTTGGAACGCAGCGTCGTCAAAGCGGTACTCAATTTGGTGACGACAGCATCAACACTGCTGCTGTTACTTGCGCCAACATACTGCACCGCATCAACTGCCGAGATAGCAACACCTGCACTAGCGCCAGCCAGACCAACGGTGATGACCGTGCCGGATTGGCTAACCACTCCGGTGGCACCACCCGTACCAATTTTCAGGGTGTAACTCGTGCCGTTAACCAAAGACACAGCACCAGACGCGGTTGTGACGGTCAGTGCAAGCGAAACCGTACCGTAGGTAAACGTCACCGTGCCAGTGGCAGTGCCAAGGGTCTTATCAGCACCGACATACGTCACGGTAATGGTGTCACCACCGCTCAGCGTGCTGGCGGCAGCAACGGCACCGTAAGTGAAGTTCACGGCGGCAGTACCCGTAGCGATCGCCGTAACATCCGTAACGCTCAGACCACTAGACGTCACGTCAACAGATGCAATGCTCAGCTTGGACGTGGCAAGATCGGAGAACTCAGTCGTCAGCGTCTGACCCGTGCCGTTGATCAGGTTGACACCTTGGTAAGTCGAGTCAGACGTCAAAAGGTCAACCTGTGCACGGAGGTCATTGAACTGTGTGATCAAGTCAGTGAATTGGGTGCCGGTTGCAGATTTCAAACTTTCCGCAACACCTTTAAGCTGGCGAACCAAGCTTTCAACAGCATCCAAACCATCGATAGCCGCGGTAACCGTGCTCACACTCTGATCAATACCGTCTTTCTTTTCGGTAAAGTCAAAAGCACGGTCAGTCAGGGTCTTGGCTTGGAAGAAAGACACAGGATCATCAATGGCGCTCGAAACGCGCAAACCAGTCGAAAGACGGTTTTGCGTACGGTCGATGAGATCGGTTGTGCCTTGGAGAGAGAGAAGACTGCCACGTACGGCAGAGGAGAGTGTAACGTCAGCCATAGCTAAAATTCCTCTATTCTAGAGTAAGGTTTCAAAAACAGGTTTCTATCCTGCTGCTCACATCCCAACTTTCTGTGACCATGTGAACCTGATCATTCTATCCGCGTCATGCTAGTTTCACAAGAAAAAAAGAGCCCCAAATTCACGCTTAATATCCAATACGTTAGGCCCAAATGGTTTCGCGATTGACCAGCGCGCCGGTCTTTTCAAGTGCAGAAAACTCGACCGCGACCTCATCACACATGGAATTGATCAGTCGGATGTACTCACCGCGAACAAATGCCGCGAATTCGTCCTTTTTATCACCCAACACAACTCGATCAATGTGGTATTCGCCAACCACCAAAAGCAGGTAAATTGACCCCCGCATCAACGAGGTTGCCGAATCATCATAATCGAGGGGCCTGGCGACCTTCATGAGTTCACTTAAGAATTTTTTCGTGCTCAGGTCCGGGTTTTTCTCAATGCTCTCAATCATCCGATCGCCAATATCACGTACGTCTTGGATGACTTTCCCATTCTGCCAATGGGCATTAAATTCAGCGTCTGAGTACGTGGAAAAGCCATTGATAATGCGCTCAACACACACTTTTTTGAGCTCACTTGGTTCAGGCAGGTCAACAAATTCCGGCAATAACGGCACAGCCCCCTCAATCAATGAGCCATCGCTGCAATTGTAAAAGATGCGCCCCAATCCAACATTGTTCATGGAGACCTCAAGAGTATCCCGCGCCCACTGTAGAACATAGGTCGACTTGACTTCCCCGCCAAAATTGCCGCGAACAGTACGATCCCAAATACTCGCGCCAAAGTTATGTTTTCCGTCACTCTCCAGATACACAGAGTTTACGGAATGGTGAGCATCTGGATCAACAAACCCCAAGTCCATGCCAAAAAAATAAGTTTGGCGAAACCCAATATCTTGGGCAAAACTTACTCCGGTGTTTCCGACCGTTGGAGAGGGATAACGCAAGCAATTGCGCAATTCCCCTGAAAAAGCCGGGAATGAACTCAGCAAATGACGGAAATAAAAAACCCGTTTTTCAAATACCTCCCGAACACCCGGCACCAGTGTGGTGGAACCAATCAAACATACACCGGATAAGTCAAACTCCTGAGCGACAGCATGAGGAATTTCCATTTGGTATTTGCTGCGTTCCAACTCGACATGGAAATCCGGCGTTATCCCCGCACGTAAAAGCGGTAACAGCGCCGTCCCACACGACACGATCACCGCCTTATCTTTATTGGCCTTAATAACCTCTATAGAACCGTCCAAGGACGGACCCGACCCCACAACGAACGCCGGGAAATCCTGCTGCTCCGAATGCGCATAAAACACCTTTTCCCGCCCACCCTTGAGGTTGTTATAGGTGTTTGCAATCATATTGATTTCGTCTTCAAAAAACCCTAGCCCAGAGAACAGCTTATCTCCTTCGGTGGTTAAGAACCTTTCTACGGCATCGAAGGTTGGTTTTTCATAATGCCGATAGACCGTGAGGCCATCAATACTGGCGCGACCATACTCGGTATAAATACGCCGCACTTCCGAAATCAACACGTTGGAATCACTGTCCGTCAACAGGTGGATAGCACCACCATCTTCAATAATCGGTCCAACCACATCACTCCAGTCAAAGGTAAAAAGTGATTGATAGAGAAACTCAAAATTCGGTTCAACGACGATCAAGTTGCGCGGCTGGACATCCTCAAGCAAGGCTTCCATGTGTTGCCCTAACCCAATGCCCAACACGATCAGGTGAAAGGCAGTGCGTGTGGTTCTGTTTGCACCGAACGTAATGGCGTTATCGTCAGCGAATTGCGACAAGCTCTCAAAAAGTTTCGAGCCTTCTGAATCCGTTTCAACAACCGACGATCGTGTGAGCTCGATCACACCGGGTTTTTGCCAAAACGCTTCAATCTGCTGTGCAGCGTGCTTTTTGGCGCCTTGTCCATAAAGTTTCATGTCTTGAAAAAGGACATCCGGATCACTCTCGTCATCGAACACCAATGTCGATAGCACTTCGTGACTGGAAAGACGTTCAGCCAACACTGGATTGATCTTTTGGAAGAAACCCAAGTTTTTCTCAAACAAGTCTTCAGAGCCCGCCATAACTGATTACCCTTTTTGGATTTGTCTGAAAAACAATTCGGCCAGACGCCCTTGAAACTCCAGAGAAAAACCGTCCATATCCATGAGTTGGGATTTCACAACTTGGCCACGTAGCACCCCACGCAGGCCTGCCAGCTCCGCACGATTAGAAGCCAAAAACTGAGCAACAGAAAGAAACTGATCATCATCCTCGCAAACCCACGAAGGTATGCCTGCTGCCCTCACAACAGCACCACTATACGTCACGTAAGG